>ENA-OREN01000012-OREN01000012.1-marine-metagenome-genome-assembly--contig:-NODE-12-length-266864-cov-8.494008_pt1 | contig 266864 bp, 244 predicted proteins | sample MGYA00248624_ERZ508555 | MGnify/ENA primary metagenome ERZ508555 (study PRJEB26222, sample SAMN06267773) | marine metagenome | isolation source: Saanich Inlet, British Columbia, Canada | place... | reverse complement strand
AATGAACCTCCAGTAACTCCCGTTATCTCTGCAGTAGCTCCATCACAAGTAGCCGTTAATGCAAATGAAGAATCATCAGCCGCTATCGTAGTAATAGGTACAATGGTAGTTGTAGGACAAAGGTCATCACTAGTATAACTAATATTATAGGTGCTTCCATAATCTCCACCTGTTACCACTCCCGTAGTAACATCTATAACAGCTCCATCAGCTGGCGGGTCAACAAAAGCAAATGAACCTCCAGTAACTCCCGTTATCTCTGCAGTAGCTCCATCACAAGTAGCCGTTAATGCAAATGAAGAATCATCTCCTGGAAGAACTGTAAAAGTAATTATTGGATCTATTGTATAAATACCACATCCTGTATCTAAGGCATCTACTCTAGTATAAATAGATAGACCATCTGTTATAGCATAAGTACTACTTAATTCATTAGATGAATTTTCAGCATCGGATTCAGATAAATAATATGTTGTGGTATAGTCAGAAACCTCTAAAGCTCCTAAAATATCTTGTGTAAGTGAATTTAAATCAAATTCAACCTCTCCATTTCCTACAGTATCACATAATGTTTGATCATCTATATCATTAATTTCAGGATATGGAATAACATTTAGCATAAAAGATGATATCTCATAACAATTTGTGTCAGCATAATCAACTCTAGAATATATCATCTGATCATCACTCCCATCAAAACTATCTATATTACCAATTGGATTAGACTCACTCTCAGCATCCTCATTAGATTGATAAAATGAAACCGTTAATTGGCTAGGGTCAGGCGCTATTGATAAAATTAAATCTTCATTAGGAGTAAAATCAAAAATGAATGAATTAGTAGCCTCATCACATATGTTTAAATTTTCTGGAGATTCAGTAATTATTTCTTCTGCCATAGTAATACAAACAGTTTCGCTATACTCACATCCAAAATCATCTAGAACAACATATGTATAACAATGTTCTCCAGACTCAGTTGGTGCAATAACAATATTATTTCCATCAATAGCGGTAATTGATGCATCTTCATTCCATTCTTGAGAAACTATTTGTGATGGAGGAGCAGATAATGATGGATCAAAATCAAGATTCCATGAGAATAATGTTCCATCATCAATTGCCCATGAATCAACAACTGTAAATGTCCAATCTCCATTTAATGGAGATCCAATTAAATCAGAAAAAGATGAACTCCCTGATGCTCCATAAGTTCCTGCAGGAGCCGTATTTGCTGAAGTTGGAGCAGTTGAAATATCTTGAGTTGAAGTAGGTGCAAAACAATAATTCCACCCCACTCCTGGATTTCCAGTAGCATCATTATCAATAGGTTGACCTAAATAAGTTCCTGGATCACTACCATCTCCATATTGAGCAAAATAAACTGTTTGACCAGTAGGTGATGTTAAAAACATGTCTAAATCTCCTAAAAAAGAGTGCTCTATAACAACACATATTTGTAAGAGCTGTGAAATATCTGTTAAAGCAAGATTATCAGCATAGCATTCTACATTAATTGTAGATTCATAAGAAACACCTGTTCCAGTAGACTGAGTATCTTGAAGCCAAGTTTGTTCAAAAATTTCTGGTGCACAATCCTCTAATTGTGTTGTTTCTGCTACACCTAAAATAGTTGTTGAATCACCGAAACATAAGTCAGGTTTTACAGCTTCTGTTCCAGTAAAATCAATTGAAGGAGCAACAAGAACAATTTGACCAACTTGTTCTGATGAACATCCAAGTGGATTAGTATCAGTAATTGTTAAACCAACAGAATAAATTCCAGATTCCTCAAAGACATGAGTTATATTTTGACCCGTTGCAGAAGCTCCATCTCCGAAATCCCAAGTATATGTAACATCAGCCCCAGAATTTGAAAAAGTACCTGAGCCAGAAAAATCAATTTGACCTCCTGGACAAATTAATATATTACCATCAGCATCAGGGGAAGGGGTAGTATTATCAATAGAACCAGTAATATCCTGACAAGGTTCATAACAGCTTATTTCTGCTTCCCAACCACTTGTTGATGCTGCAGCATCGCTGGTAAAATTAATAGTAAGGCAACCCGATGAATTATCTGCGGCAACAAATCCAGGACTATTCGCATTATTTCCTGAGTAGGTTGTTGCAGGTGCTGTATCATCATCTCCATTATAAATTGTTAAAATATCAGCATTAGTCTGAGTGCTAAACCAAGTAAAATCTAGCTGAACCATTTGGCCACTATTTTCAGGACAAATAGTAATTGTATAATTTTCATTACTTGTATAATTTCCAGATCCACCGCCAGAATCATAAAAATTACTAGAGCATGTGACTACTGTTCCTTCATCACTAATTAATACGTCCTGAGAATACCCTAAAAACGGCATAATTAAAACAAGCCAAAGAATATTTAAATTAAATTTTCTCATTTTAATTCTCTGGGTTTAATTACAATAAGATAATTGGTATTATCTGCTCTGTAAATTTGTTTAGTCTTTGAAAAGAAATTGAAATTGTACAAAAGAGGATTAAAATCGTTTTTTCTAAAAATAGGTCTCCTAAGTTTAGAATTGTAAATGTCAAAAATTGCAACATTAGATAATAATGAAATTTTAGATATATCTTTAATATTCTCTTTATAAATAAAAACTCTATTTCTTAAAATATCCTTTATATCTTTTAATCTAACGGGTCTGTTTAAAATTTGACTTTTTAATTCATCACCATATGCCTTGTCTAATTTTAGCAGTTCATCCTGAGATAGTGGCAGATCAATGTTTGATGGATATTGGGTAATCCAACCTTTTTGATTATTACTGTCATTTTGAGCTATTACAGCTCCAAAACTTGAAAAAATAAGAATCAATAAAAAAATTATAGCTTTTCTCATTAAAATATGGGTAGTGACAAAGGAGCTAATTTAATTTATTTTTTTTAAATACGGCAAATTTGCTTAGTATCATTAAGTTTGATTTTATTATATTGAATATGCCAATAGGAATGATATTTCATTATATTTGTGCAGTTATAAAATTATATTAATTAATAGATAATGAAAGCAGAAAAATTTATTTCAAATAATGAAGAACTTGGTGAAGATCATGTGCAAACCTCAGATGTAACTCCTATAAGAGAAGATGCATTTGAAAAATCAGATGAAGAAAAAATATCAATTATAAAAAAAAATATAAGAGAAATTATGCATACTCTTGGGCTAGATTTAAATGATGATAGTCTAATGGGAACTCCAGCAAGAGTAGCTAAAATGTTTGTAAAAGAAATTTTTTCTGGTCTAAAACCAGAATTAAAACCAAAATCTTCCATATTTGAAAACAAATATAATTATGGTGAAATGTTAGTTGAGAAAAATATTAATGTCTACTCAACATGTGAGCATCATTTACTTCCAATTGTTGGTAAAGCTCACGTAGCTTATATTTCTAATGAAACAGTAATTGGATTATCTAAAATTAATAGAATAGTTGAATATTATTCAAAAAGGCCTCAAGTACAAGAGAGACTCACTAAACAAATAGTTGCAGAGCTTCAAGAAGTTTTAAAAACAGAAGATATTGCTTGTGTAATTGATGCCAAACATTTATGTGTTAACTCAAGAGGAATAAAAGATATCGATTCTAGCACACTTACCTCCGAATTTGGCGGAAAATTCAAATATGATCAGAAAACTAAAGATGAATTCCTAAAATATATTCAGCTTGAAACTTCATTTAATGGTCTATAAAATGTAATTTTATTAAATGCCTTCTAACAAAAGTAATAGTATAAAAATCTACAATTCTTTAACTGGGAAAAAAGAATTATTCAAGACTATTACTAAGGGATATGTAGGAATGTATGTTTGTGGGCCAACAGTTTATAGCAACGTTCATCTTGGAAATTTAAGGACTTTTATATCATTTGATACTATCTATCGATATCTAAATCACATAGGTATGAAAATAAGATATATAAGAAATATAACTGATGTAGGACATATGGTTAATGATAGTACTGAGGATCGAATTAGTGAAAAAGCTAGGATTGAGAAAATTGCCCCAATGGAAGTAGTTCAAAAATATACGAACGACTTTCATGATACATTAAAAAAATTCAATTTAATACCTCCCAGCATAGAGCCTACTGCGCAAGGACATATTATTGAACAAATTGAATTAATTAAAACAATGATAGGTAAAAAGTTGGCTTATGAAAAAAATGGTTCTGTATACTTTGATGTTATAGAGTATAATAATTCAAATGAGTACGGAATTTTAAGCAAGCGAAACATTGAAGACTTAATACATAATACACGAAAATTAGATGGTCAATCTGATAAAAAAAATCCTCAAGATTTTGCGCTTTGGAAAAAAGCTGAGTCTCAACACATAATGAAATGGCATTCTCCTTGGAGCTTAGGATTCCCTGGATGGCATCTTGAATGTACTGCTATGAGTAGCAAGTATTTAGGAGAAAAATTTGATATTCATGGAGGCGGAATGGACTTAAAGTTCCCACATCATGAATGTGAAATTGCCCAAGCAAATGCATGTTTTAATACAAATCCAGCAAATTATTGGGTACATGCAAATATGCTTACGCTTAATGGAAGTAAAATGTCTAAATCAACTGGTAATAGTGTTTTGCCAAAAGAAATTATTTCAGGAGATAATAAACTTTTATCTAAGGCTTTTTCGCCAAGTGTAATACGATTTTTTATGATGCAAGCCCATTATAGAAGTATTCTTGATCTTAGTAATGATGCTCTTGTTGCTTCTGAAAAAGGATATAACAAATTAATGGATGCTATCGATAATCTTGATAATATAAAAGTTTCAAATAAAACAGAATTTAATGTCAAAAATTGGATTAGCAATTGCTACAAAGCGATGAATGATGATTTTAACACACCCATTTTAATAGCTCAAATTTTTGATATAGTAAAATTTATAAATCTTGTTAAAGCAGAAAAGGCAAAAATTAAAGCAAGTGATTTAAAAGATATCAAAACAAAACTAAACGAATTTGTCTTTGATGTATTAGGGTTAGAAAAAAACAAATCAAATACAAGTAATGATAAAATTAAATCTGTAATTGAAATTTTAATTGAATTAAGGGATAAGGCTAGAAATGATAAGAATTTTAAATTAAGTGATAAAATAAGAGATGATTTAAAAAATGCAGGTATAATTTTAAATGATAGTAATGGTAAAACAGATTTCACAATTAATTAAGATTATAATAGATGAAATTATTAACATATCCTGTAATTTTATTAATTAAATTTTACCAAAAAATAATATCACCATTAACTCCAGCAACATGTCGATTTCAACCAACTTGTTCTCAATATTCTATTGAAGCATTGCAAAAACATGGAATATTTTATGGATTATTTCTTATGTCAAAAAGAATTTTAAATTGTCATCCTTGGGGGAGATCAGGATATGATCCTGTTCCTTAACTATTAAAATAAAACTAATGATTGCTTTACAAACTACATGGGATCCAAGTTCTGCAGGAATAGATCTTTTTGGAAAATTTACAATTCACTACTATAGTTTGATGTGGATGGTTGCCTTTATATTGGGTTGGTATATAATGAAGAGAATTTATTTAAAAGAAAATCTTTCCGAAGAAAAACTAGATTCATTGTTTATATATACTATACTTGGAACAATGATTGGAGCTAGATTAGGGCATGTAATTTTCTATCAGTTTGAACTTTTTGAACAAGATTTTTTTAGTGTATTCCTGCCCTTTAGATTTAATCCAGCATTTGAATTTACAGGTTTTAGGGGTCTTGCTAGCCATGGAGCTGCAATTGGAATTATAACATCTATGTACTTATATAATAATAAGGTTTTACATAAACCTGTTTTATGGATATTAGATAGAATAGTAATTCCTGTGGCTATAGGTGGAGCATTTATCAGAATTGGAAATTTTTTCAACTCAGAAATTATTGGATATAAAACTGATAGTATTTTTGGAGTAGTTTTTAAAGCATTAGGTGAAGACTTTGCTAGACATCCAGCACAATTGTATGAAGCATTTGGGTATATAGTTATTTTTGTTATTATGTATTTTATTTATTGGAAGACTAATAAAGCAAGTATTTCTGGTTATATGTCAGGCTTATTTTTTATTTTATTATGGAGTTTAAGATTTGTAATTGAATTTTTTAAAGTTGCTCAGGTTGAAGGAAGAGAAGATTGGATTCTTGGTATGAATACCGGTCAAGCCTTGAGTGTCCCACTTATTATTTTAGGAATCTACCTAATGTTCAGGAAAAAATAACTGACAGATTATTTATTAAATTTACCTATAGTGTCATGCATTATAGGTGTCGCTACAAATACGGAAGAATACGTCCCTACCACAACTCCAACAATTAAAGCAAATAATAATCCTCTAAGAGAATCAGCTCCAAAAACAAACATAGAAAGTAGTACAACTAGGGTTGTAAAAGAAGTGTTTAATGTTCTACTTAATGTACTATTAAGTGCAGAGTTTACAGTTTTCTTAAATTCCCATGTAGAATGTTCATTAAGAAACTCTCTAATTCTATCAAACACAACAACTGTATCATTAAGAGAATATCCAATTACAGTCAGAATTGCCGCGATAAATGCTTGATCAATTTCCATACTAAAAGGCATAAATCTATATGTAAGAGAGAAAATTCCTAAAACAATTAATACATCATGAAAAACTGCCGCTACAGCACCCAATGAGAATTGCCATTTTCTAAACCTAAATAAGATATAGAGAAATACAACAACTAATGATCCAAGTACCGCCAAAAAAGAATTCTGTTTTATATCATCTGCTATAGTAGGACTAACTTTTGCTGACATCATTTTCCCTACATTATTTTCTGCATTTAAAAATTGATCATAAGTGTAATTTTCTGGTAAAAATGTTTCAAGCGATTCGTATAATTTTCTTTGAACATCTTCATCTGCTTCAGCAGTATTCTCATCTACTCTATATTTTGTAGAAATTTTTAGCTGATTTGGAGATCCAATTGTTTTAATTTCAGAACTTCCAAATACTTTGTCAGTTGATTGTCTTACTTCCTCTGTATTCATGTCTCTGTCAAACCTAATCGTATAGGTTCTACCACCAACAAAATCAATTCCTTGATCTAAGCCGGAAGTAAACAAAGAAAATAGCCCTGAAGAAATTACTACAAATGACAATATATATGCCATTTTTCTGTACTTAAGAAAATCAATAGACATGTTTCTAAACAAGCCTTTTGTGAAATAGGTAGAAAAATTAAATTGAGATCCTCTGTTGATATCCCAATTTACTAATAGTCTAGAGATAAATATTGCCGTAAAAAGTGATGTTATTATACCAATTAAAAGAGTTGTAGCAAAACCTTCAACTGGACCTGTTCCAAATACTTTTAGAATCAAAGCAGTTAATCCCGTAGTAATATTTGCATCTAAAATGGAAGAATATGCATTATGGTAGCCATCAACAATAGCAGCTTTTAATTTCTTTCCACTATATAATTCCTCTCTTACTCTTTCGTATATAAGTACATTTGCATCCACTGCAATACCAATAGTAAGTACAATACCTGCAATTCCTGGAAGAGTAAGAACAGCATCTGATCCAGCAAGAACACCAAATATTAATATCACATTAAAAACTAAAGCTAGATTTGAATAAATTCCTGCTTTACCATAATAAAATATCATCCAAACTAATACTAAAATAAGTGCAATAAGAAAAGATAATATTCCGCTATCAATAGCCTCTTGTCCTAAAGATGGACCAACCTCATCTGCTTGAATAATATCTGCAGATGCAGGTAATTTTCCAGCTCTAAGAACATTTGCTAAATCTATTGCCTCTGCAGTATCAAAAGAACCTGAAATCTCAGAATTACCACCAGAAATAGGGCCAGTTGTAACACCCGGAGCAGAATATATAATATCATCTAATACTATTGCAATTTGAGATCCCTGACTAAAGGCATCTCCAGTCATTTTCTCCCATATTTTTGCCCCCTTACTATTCATCTGCATACTTACAGTAGGACTAATACCATCCATTCCAAAGGATTGTCTAGCATCAGTTATCACTGAGCCATTTAATAAAGGCTTGTTTTCTCTATTACCCTTTAAAGCGTATAATTCAGAATACTCATTTCCTTCATCATCTACCTCTGTAATTCCCCATAAAAACTTAACATATCTTTGTTCTGTAGAAAGTAAAGATCTCACCTCAGGAAGAGATAAATATTTTGAAATTTCGTCTTTACCTCTAGTGTCAAATGAAAAAATTATAGGTCCTCCAGGATAACCTTGACCTCTAATTAAATCTAAAATAGGATTAACAATAGAATCGACTTGCGTTTCAGAACCTAATAATTCTTCAATTTCACTAACCTCTTCATCCTGAACAGAGTCCACTAAAGATTCATCAGATGAATCCTCAATATTTTTTACAACTTCATTTGCTTGAACTATAAAATTAATGAATTCTTCTCCTTTAAAAGCATCCCAAAATTCTAGTTGTGCAGTTCCTTGTAATAATTTTTTAATTCTCTCAACATCTTTTGCTCCTGGCAATTCAAATAGAATTCTAGCTGAACTCCCAATTCTTTGAATAACAGGAGATAAAAGACCATCAGGATCTACCCTTTTTCTTAAAACTTGTAAAGCAGATTCAATACTTTCATCTATTTTTTTCTCTAATATTACTCTGACTTCCTCGTCAGACATATTAAAAGTAATTTCTTCACTTAAATTTCTATTGGCAAAAATATCCGGTGATGCAAGCTTACCATCCCCCTTAATATTATCAAATGCTATAAAAAAGTCTTCTAAATAAGTGTTTTGACTATTTTTTTGCATTTCTTCAGCATCACTCAAAGCCTTATTAAATATTGGATCTGTACTATTATTAGATAAACTTTTTAGTATATCATTAACTGAAATCTGTAAAATAGCATTTATTCCTCCCTTTAAGTCCAAACCTAATTTCATTGACTTTTTCTTAAGTTCATCATAAGTATAGTCAGCAATTAGAATGTTAAAAACTGGAATGTTTGAAATAGAATCTAAATATTTAATTTTTAGGTCTCTTCTCTTGGTGTCAAAATTTTCCTCGGTATCATCAACAAGATTTGTAGAATAATTATCAGCTCTATTTTCAGTCTGATTAAACTGAAAAGTAAGAACTAATTGGAATATACATACTAAACCAAATAGCCATGCCAAAAATTTTATCAATCCTTTGTTTTGCATATTTTAATACATTTCAGTTAAAAGTGGAGCAAATATATGATATAAGAAATAAAATGCCAACTGATTCAATTCATTTATTAATTAGTTAAAAAAAAGGCAATGGATAAAATTATTACTAGATATCTAATAGATTGTTTGTTTTTCTAACACCTTCTACACTTTCTTTTAAATGATCCAAATCAGATGGATCTAGCTCAATTTCAACAATTTCTTCAATACCATTTTTCCCTAGTATTACAGGAACACCGATGCAAATATCATTTAAACCAAACTCCCCATTTAAAAATGATGAACAAGGAAATATTTTTTTCTGATCACATATAATTGCTTCTGCTAAAGCGCTAACAGCAGCTCCAGGTGCATACCAAGCTGAAGTGCCTAATAGTCCAGTTAATGTCGCACCGCCAACCTTTGTGTCTTGCTTAACTTGCTCTAATCTTTCAGCTGAAAGTAGACCAGAAACTTTTTCGCCATTTCTTGTAGCTTTAGAAATAAGAGGAACCATACCTTTATCACTATGTCCTCCTATAACCATACCATCTACTTCTTTAGTTGGAACATCTAGTGCCTCCGCTAATCTATATTTAAATCTTGCTGAATCTAAAACACCTCCCATACCAATAATTCTATTTTTTGGTAATGTGGTAGTCTTATGAACTAAATAAGTCATAGAGTCCATTGGATTACTAACAACAATAAGTATTGTGTCTGGAGAATGCTCTAATAGATTTGAAGAGACTGTTTTTACAATTCCTGCATTTATGCCTATTAATTCTTCTCTAGACATTCCTGGCTTTCTTGGAATACCCGATGTTATAACACAAATATCACTATTTGCAGTTTTAGAATAATCATTGGTTGATCCAATTATCTTAGTATCAAAATTGTTTAAAGAGGCTGTTTGCATTAAATCCATAGCTTTTCCTTCTGCATAGCCTTCTTTTATATCCAATAAAACTACTTCTGAAACAAAATCTTTAATTGCTATATATTCAGCACAACTTGCTCCTACTGCACCGGCACCAACTATTGTTATTTTCATAATAGATTATATAATTTTATGCGTCGATATTAGCATAAATAGCATTTTTCTCAATGAATTCCCTTCTAGGAGGTACATCATCACCCATAAGCATTGAGAAAATCCTATCTGCCTCAATACCATTATCAATTACTACTTTTCTTAGAGTTCTAAATTCTGGATTCATGGTTGTATCCCAAAGTTGAATAGCATTCATCTCTCCAAGACCTTTATATCTTTGAATCTTTGAACCATCACCATAATCCTTTACCAACTGATCTCTGTCTTTATCATTCCAAGCATATTCCTTTTTTGTTCCTTTTCTAACTAAATAAAGTGGTGGAGTCGCTATATATACATGTCCATTTTCAACTAACTCTTTCATATATCTGAAAAAGAATGTTAAAATTAGTGTAGCAATATGACTTCCATCAATATCAGCATCACACATTATAACAACTTTGTGGTATCTAAGTTTTTCAATATTCAGAGCCTTACTATCCTCTTCCGTGCCAATAGTTACGCCCAAAGCAGTAAATATATTTCTAATCTCTTCATTTTCAAAAACTTTATGTTGCATGGCTTTTTCCACATTTAGTATTTTACCTCTTAGAGGTAAAATTGCTTGAAAAGCTCTGTCTCTACCCTGCTTTGCAGTTCCTCCCGCTGAATCACCCTCAACAAGAAAAACTTCACATTTAGAGGGATCTTGTTCAGAACAATCTGATAGTTTTCCAGGAAGACCTCCTATACTCATTACAGATTTTCTCTGAACCATTTCTCTGGCTTTTTGAGCTGCATGTCTTGCTTGAGCTGCAAGGATCACTTTCTGAACAATTATTTTAGCATCATCAGGATGTTCTTCAAGATAATCTCTTAACATCTCTGAAACTGCTTGGCTAACACATGATGAAACCTCTTTATTTCCTAATTTAGTTTTTGTTTGCCCTTCAAATTGAGGTTCAGCAACTTTTACAGAAATTATCGCAGTCAGTCCTTCTCTAAAATCATCACCAGAAACTTCAAATTTTAATTTATCAAGCATCCCTGAACCTTCTGAGTATTTCTTCAGGGTATGTGTTAAACCTCTTCTAAAACCACTCAAATGTGTTCCTCCCTCGTGAGTATTTATATTATTAACATATGAATGTAAATTTTCTGCATATGATGTATTGTATATCATAGCAACCTCTACTGGAACACCATTCTTCTCCCCTTCAAAGGCAATAACATCCTTCAATAGTGGTTCTCTACTGCCATCCAAGAATTTAATAAACTCCGGCAATCCCTCTTTAGAAAAGAAAACTTCACTTTTAAATTCTCCTGACTTATTATCTTTATCTCTTCTGTCAATTAGTGTTATAGTAATTCCCTTATTTAAGAAGGATAACTCTCTTGATCTGCTAGCAAGAATATCATAATTATATTCATTTATATCATTGAAAATAGTTCTGTCTGGCTTAAAAGTAACTATAGTTCCTCTTTTATCTGATGTACCAGTCTCCTTAACTGGATATAGCGGAACACCTTTTTCATATTCTTGTTCCCAAACCTTACCATCTCTATGAACACTAGCCTTAAGAGATTCTGAAAGAGCATTTACACAACTTACACCTACTCCATGTAGTCCTCCAGAAACTTTATAAGAATCCTTATCAAATTTTCCACCTGCTCCAATTTTAGTCATAACAACTTCTAAAGCAGAGACTCCCTCCTTTTTATGTATATCCACAGGAATACCTCGACCATCATCCTCCGTAGTAACTGAATTATCTTCATTAATTGTTACAATAATATTTTTACAATGGCCCGCAAGCGCTTCATCAATTGAATTATCAATAACTTCAACTACTAAATGATGAAGACCTCTAGAACCAACATCACCAATATACATAGAAGGTCTCATTCGTACATGCTCCATGCCTTCCAAGGCCTGTATGCTATCAGCAGAATATTTTTTTGTTTCGCTCATTTTTTAGTTTTAAATATGCTTAAAAATTACTCAAAAAAAATAATTGATTTTATTAAGAATAATTCACTAGTACAAATATACGAAAAAACTATATCTCAACAGATTAAAATATACTCAAAAAAAGAGGTAAGTTATTAACAATTTAGATACTTAATTTTAGGTTAATTAACCGACTATTTATAGGCATCTCTGCAGAACTTTAAAACCGCTCTTGTAAATTGATAGATTTTAAGGAATATTCAAATACTTATGGCTTTGAAGAGATATTTTCCATTTAGGATTTTTCTTTACATAATCTACCATTACAGGCATCATTTTTTCACGATTACCCCATTCTGGTTGAAGAAATAAATGGGCATTTGAGTTTGTTTTTTCAGCCTGTTGTTCCGCAAATTTTAAATCATCAGTATTATAAATAATTACTTTTAGCTCATTTGCTTTTTTATAGATTTCACCCACAGGATTCTTTCTTTTTTTAGGAGATAAGCAAATCCAATCCCAATCACCAGTTAATTCATAAGCACCCGATGTTTCAATATGTATTTTCTTGTTGTTCTTTCTCAATCCTTTTGTAAGACTAGTCATGTCCCACATAAGCGGCTCACCGCCAGTAATGACAATAGTATCGCTATGTTCTAATGCATCCTTAATAATTTTTTCTGTAGAAACAAGTGAATGCGCTTGAGCATCCCAGCTTTCTTTTACATCGCACCAATGACAGCCAACATCGCAGCCTCCAATTCTAATAAAATAAGATGCTTTTCCTTTATGAAAACCTTCTCCTTGAATAGTATAGAAAGCTTCCATAAGTGGCAGAACCTCTCCTTTTTCTAATAATTCTTGAGTGTTTTTATCCATCACTTGCAAATATAAAGATCTTAATTATCTATATTTAACATCGAATAAAATTATTAAGTATAAATGGGGTCTGAAGGAACAAGAATTAATAAGTATTTGAGTGAAATAGGCTACTGCTCTAGAAGACAAGCCGATAAGCTAATTGAACAAGGCAGAGTAATGGTAAATTCAAAAGAAACCGTAATGGGTTACAAAATTCAAAAGGATGATACTATTCATGTTGATGGAGAAAAAATCAAAAAAGAAAAAAGAAAAAGAATCTTCATCGCCCTTAATAAACCTAAAGGAGTTGTGTGTACCACAAATGCTGGAGTTGAAGAAAATAACATAATTGATTTTATAAATTTTCGGGAGCGAATATTTCCAATAGGAAGACTTGATAAAACAACTACAGGATTAATTTTATTAACCAATGACGGCAGTACCGCTAACAAAATCCTAAAAACCTCTTACAATAACGAAAAAGAGTATCTAGTAAGGGTTAATAGACCTATTTCAGAGGATATTCTAAAAAAAATGAGTGAAGGGGTGGCAATTGTTGGTAAAAAAACTAAAAAATGTAAAGTGGAAAAATTAAAATCTACAGAATTTAAAATTATTTTAACTCAAGGTTTAAATCGACAAATAAGAAGAATGTGTGAATATTTTGATTTTAGGGTTGTATCCTTGAGAAGGGTTAGAATTATGAATATAAAATTAGATGTTAAAGAAGGAAAATATCGATTGTTAAACGATAAAGAAATTTCTGAACTTACTAGTATGTTGAAAAAATAAATGCAAAAATTAACTCCATTTCATCTAGCAATTCCAGTTGATGATATTCCTAAATGTAGAGAATTCTATAGAGATATTCTTGGCTGTGAAGAAGGCAGAAGTAGTGATCATTGGGTGGACTTTAATCTTTTTGGCCATCAATTAGTAATTCATTATAAAGAAAAAACAAACAAAAAATTTCATACAAATCCTGTAGACGGAAAAGATGTACCAGTACCTCACTTTGGTGTTATTTTAGAGTGGAATGATTTTGAAAAATTTTCAAAGCACCTAATTGAAAAAAGAATTGGATTTATTATTGAACCTTATATTAGATTTAAAGGATTAGCTGGTGAACAAGCCACCATGTTCTTTAAAGATCCATCTGGAAATGCTCTTGAATTCAAATCATTCAAGGACTTTAATCATATTTTTGAAAAATAATTAATCCCATCCAGGAGGTCCTGGAGGAGTAGATGAAGCCTGAGCTTGTTTAGGATTAAGTATAGCAAATGTTCCAATAGCAGTTAGTGCTGCATATTTTCTCATCTTTTTTATTGCCTGTTTTCTTGTTATACCTGTTTTTTTCATAGCTCGCTTAATTATTTGATAATTAATTTCTTAGTTAGTTGATTTGCTCCTGACTCTAGTTTTAGTACATAAATACCAGTAGAGAATCCTGAAAAAGATGAAATTAAAAATATATTTAAAAAAAATAGTATAGTAGTTTTTTTCATTGTAGTTAGATATAAGTTTCCTAAAGATAATAAAAAAATTAAATCAAATATTTACCTCTAAATCTATAGATTATTTTTTTGTATAAGCTTGAAGCGTATTTTTTAAAAGCATGGCGATAGTCATAGGGCCAACACCCCCTGGAACTGGTGTTATATAACTTGCCTTTTTGGAAACATTTTCATAGTCTACATCGCCTACAATTTTGTACCCTTTTTCTGAATCATCTTTAACCCTTGTAATTCCTACATCTACCACTACTACCCCTTCTTTTACCATATCGGCTTTAACAAAATTTGGAGATCCAAGTGCTGAAATAATTATATCAGCCTTTCTTGTTAATTCCTGAATATTTTTAGTTCTACTATGGGCAAGTGTAACTGTTGAATTCCCAGGATTTGATTTTCTGCTCATAAGAATACTTATGGGTCTTCCAACAATATCTGAGCGTCCAATGACCACTGTATGTTTACCTTCCGTCTCTACATTATATCTTTCTAATAATTCCATAACCCCATAAGGTGTAGCAGAAATAAAAGTGGGCAAATTAAGTGCCATTTTTCCAAAATTAGTGGGATGGAAACCATCTACATCTTTTGCCGGATCTACAGCTACTAATATTTTTTGAGAATCTATATGACTAGGAAGTGGAAGCTGAACTATATATCCATCAATTGCATCGTTGTTATTTAATTCATGAACCTTATTAAGTAATTCATCTTCAGTTGTAGTTTTTGGAAGTTTTACAAGTGTAGAATCAAATCCTACTTTTTTACATGCTCTAACTTTGCTTCCTACATAGGTCAAACTAGCTCCATCCTCTCCTACAATAACTGCTGCAAGATGAGGAGCACGAGAACCACCTGCCACAATTTTCTTTACAGCAACGGCAATTTCATCCTTAATATCACTACTTGTTTTTCTTCCGTCTAAAATGATCATTATAGTAATTATTTTTTAGCGTTTTGCATCATCTGCATCATTTTTGCACCGCCATCACCTTGCATCATTTTCATCATTTTACTCATTTGTGAAAACTGCTTCATAAGCTGATTTACATCATCAAGACTTGTTCCTGAACCCATACTAATTCGTTTTTTTCTAGAGTGATCTATCAGTGCTGGATTCGAACGCTCTTTTGGAGTCATGGAATGAATAATTGCCTCTATATGTTTAAAAGAATCATCATCAATATCTACGTCTTTCATCATCTTTCCAGCACCTGGAATCATGCCAACTAAATCTTTCATGTCTCCCATCTTTTTAACTTGCTGAATTTGATTTAAGAAATCATCAAATCCAAATTTGTTCTTTGCAATCTTCTTTTGAACCTTTCTGGCTTCTTCCTCGTCGAATTGTTGCTGTGCTCTCTCAACAAGTGAGACAACATCGCCCATTCCAAGTATTCTATCAGCCATTCGTGCAGGATGAAATGCATCCAAGGCATCCATCTTTTCACCTGTTCCAATAAATTTTATAGGTTTATCTACAACACTTTTTATTGATAGGGCTGCACCACCTCTCGAATCACCATCTAGCTTGGTTAAAACTACTCCATCAAAATCCAAAATATCATTAAAAGTTTTTGCACTATTAACTGCATCCTGACCTGTCATTGAATCTACTACAAATAAAATTTCTTGCGGCTTAATAGCTTTTTTAATATTTGAGATCTCTGTCATCATAAATTCGTCTATAGCTAGCCTACCTGCAGTATCTACTATAACCAAATTAAATCCTTTTGATTTAGCATGTTTAATGCCAGCTTTTGCAATCGATACTGGATCTTTATTTTCCTGTTCACTATATACCTCAACATCTAAATCTTTTCCAAGTACATGTAATTGTTCAATAGCCGCAGGTCTGTATACATCACAAGCAACCATAAGAGGTTTTATGCTATTTTTCTTTCTTAAAAAATTAGCAAGTTTAGCTGAGAAGGTTGTCTTCCCAGATCCTTGCAATCCTGACATTAATATAATAGAAGGCTTTCCAGTTAAGTCAATTTCAGAAGAATCTCCTCCCATTAGCTGAGTCAATTCATCCTTGACTATTTTAATCATCAGCTGACTAGGCTTTAATGAAGTTAATACATCTTGACCTAAGGCCTTTTGTTTAACTGTTTCCGTAAAATCTTTTGCTGTTTTATAATTTACATCTGCATCTAAAAGAGCACTACGAACTTCTTTAAGAGTTTCGGCAACATTAATCTCTGTAATTCTACCATGGCCTTTTAAAAGTTGAAAGGCTTTGTCTAATTTACTACTAAGACTATCAAACATATGATAACTGTTTTATTAAAAGTCAAATTTAAAAAAAGTAGCTGTTCTTTCTAAATAAAAACTACATTCTATCAACTACACCAATTCCAAGTAATCCCAAAGCATTTTTAATCGTATATCCAACTGATCTACACAAGTCTACTCTAAAACTTTTCTCATCTAACAATGCTGATTTTAAAACAGGAACACTTTGATAAAAGGAATTAAATGTTTTAACCAAATCATAAAGATAATTTGCTACAATTCCTGGATTATGAATTGTAGCAGCATTTTGGATTATCGAAGGAAAAAACGCTAATTGCTTTATGAGTTCTTTCTCTTTATCTTCCAAAGGTCGTTGGTATTTTTCTTTTGAAAGCTCAAAATCTATCCCCCTAATTATAGACTGAATCCTTGCATAAGAATATTGAATAAATGAAGCAGTATTACCTTGAAAATCAACAGACTCCTTAGGGTCAAACAAAATTCTCTTTTTTGGATCAACCTTGAGAATGAAATATTTTAAAGCACCTAATCCAATGGTTTCATAAACCTCTTGCTTTTGATTTTTATCATACCCATCTAATTTTCCTAATTGCTTAGAGATATTTTTTGATGTTTCACTCATCTCTTCTAACAAATCATCCGCATCAACGACTACTCCTTCTCTACTTTTCATTTTTCCAGTAGGAAGATCAACCATTCCATAACTTAAATGGAATAAATTTTCTGCCCACGAAAAACCTAATTTTTTTAGTATTAAAAACAAAACCTTAAAATGATAGTCTTGTTCATTTCCAACAGTATAGACCATAGAATTAATATCTGGATGATCTTTTACTCTCTGCACAGCTGTTCCAATATCTTGAGTCATATAAACAGATGTCCCATCAGCTCTTAAAACAATTTTTTCATCTAATCCATCACTTGTTAAATCACACCATACAGATCCATCATCTTTTTTGTAAAAGACTCCTTTATCCAGACCTGTCTTTATAAATTCCTTGCCAAGAAGATAGGTCTGACTCTCATAATAATAAGAGTCAAAATCAACTCCAAGTCTTTTGTAGGTAACCTCAAATCCGTCATAAACCCATTGATTCATTTTTTTCCAAAGACTCACTACTTCTTTATCCCCAGCTTCCCATTTTAGTAACATATCTTTTGCTTCTTGTAATATTGGGGCTTGTTGTTTTGCATCATCTTCACTTGTGCCTTGCTTAACTAAATCTTTTACCTGATCCTGATAGACTTGATCATATTTTACATAATAGTTTCCAACTAATTTGTCTCCTTTTAATCCAGATGATTCAGGTGTTTCTCCATTTCCATAAGCAAGCCATGAAACCATGCTTTTACAAATGTGAATGCCTCTATCATTAATTATTTGGGTTTTATAAACTTTTTTTCCTGATGCCTTTAGTATTTCGGAAACACTATATCCTAATAAATTATTTCTAATATGTCCCAAATGCAAAGGCTTATTCGTGTTTGGAGAAGAATACTCAACCATAACTGCATCATTAGCAATTGGAGTAATGAATCCATATTTTTCATTAGATTTTATGGACTCAAAAAAATCTAAATAATATTCATCAGAAATTACAAGGTTAAGAAACCCTGAAACAACATTATATTTTACTACATAGTTCTGTTTTTCAAGATAACTTCCAAGCTTTTCTGCAATATCTTTAGGATTTTGTTTTAAAAGCTTAACAAAAGGGAAAATGACGATAGTTATGTCTCCTTCAAACTCTTTTTTTGTAGGCTGAAATTCAATATTTTTAACTCCAACATTAAAAAGCTTATCAAAAGCATCAATTACATTTTTTGAGAGTATCTTTTGAAGTTGCATATTGAATTATAATGTATAAATATAGTGCTTAATAATCTTATTTTGAAATTGGAAGAAACACTTCAGCTATCATACATCTTACACTTCCCCCTTCACACCTTTCAATGGTAGGGATTGGACTAGATATAACTTTACAATGCTCTTGTATTTTATCAACCTGCCCCTTAGCCAATGCTTTATAGGCTGTTTCACTCATAACTAGTAAAGGATCTCCACTAGAATCTTTAAGTTGTAACATATTTCCTGAAAAATTTCCTACTTGATCTTCACTAATTTCAATAATTTCTTTTTTATTTTCAATTAAATGATTTGTTAGATTCTTGCGTTGCGCTTGATCATCAATTGAATCAAGACAAACAATTGTAAATGTTTCAGCTACACACATCATAACATTGGTATGATAGATAGCTAGCCTTTGACCTTCCACGTTTTGGAACGAATTAAAAATTACAGGAGTATATTGAAAATCTTCACAAAATTCAATTAGCAAATCCTCTGAAGATCTTTCCGATATAGTACAATAAGCTTTTCTGTTAGCTCTATCTAAAACCATACTTCCAGTACCCTCTAAAAATAGATTTTTATCCTCTGCAGAAGTATAATCAACAACGTTTTTGATATTAAATCCCTTGTTTTCAACAAAACTAAAAACATCTTCTCTTCTCTCTAATCTTCTGTTAATTGCAAACATAGGATATATAGCTACATCTCCGTTTGAATGAAATGATATCCAATTATTTGGGAAAATAGCAGATGGTGTTTCATATTTCAGATCATCATCAAAAACTAGTACATTAATCCCGTTGGATTTTAATTTTTCAACTAGTAAATCAAATTCTTTTTGTGCATTTTCATTAACTGACTCTAATGCAAGCCCCTTTTTTTGATAATAATTATTACTAGCCGTTTGATCATTGTAATTAAAATTAGCTGGTCTAATCATCAATATGTTATTTGTTATCTGCTGCATATTTAATTTTCTCTAATTAATGGTAGAGTTGAACATCTTAAAAGCCCGCCTTGTTTTGATGCTTCAGAGTATTTTATTTTCTCAACAATAAAATTATTATTTTCCAGCCAAGAATTTAGTCGGGTGAAAGATCTATCACTTACAATAATATTTTCATCAATAGAAAATATATTACAGTGCATATTGCACATCTCTTTCTTGCTTATTTCAAATATATTCTCTGCTCCAAATAAATCAACAACCCATTTGTATTGATTTCGATCTAAAAATCCTTCAGGACAAGCAATTGCTTTATTTTTACCAACTGGCTGGAGACAACAATCCAAATGCAGCGAATTGTTTCTCGGATCATCATTAGATTTTAGGAGTTCAAAAGGTATAATTGTTTTATTTGGAAATAAATTTTCTATAGCATTTACTGCTTGATTATTAGTTCTCGCTGTTATATAGTTTGAAAAGTCACTTGCTGAATAGGTTCCTATAAAAACATAATCCCCCCATAACATTACATCTCCTCCCTCTACATGGCAGGTTTCAGGCAAATGAATTATATCCTGATTATCAATTTGATTATAAACATGCTTTATTCCTTGAATTTCGTTTTCTCTTTCTTTTACAACATTGGCAAAAACAAATTTATTATCTATTACAAAAGCAATATCTCTAGAAAAAATTTGATTATAATTTTCAATTTTTTCAGGCCTATACACGACTACATCATGTTTTTTTAATACTTGATAAAACTCTTGTAATTCCTGAGTTAGATCCTCTTCAATTGGATATGTATTGTTTAGTACATGCTCCCTGCTTTTAGGATCAATACAATCTTCTAATTTTGGTGCAGGACCTAAACTTACAGCTGTTCCTAATACAACTGCTTTTAGTTTTGAAGTCTCATTATTTACATTGAGATTTAACATTCAATAAAGATACAAAGAAAGTGTGATTGAGAAGGATATATTACCTCTTAGAAATTGATTTGAATTTTCTAAGTGTACTGCCAGTATATAATTGTCTAGGACGTCCAATTGGTTCATTCATTAACCTCATTTCTCTCCATTGAGCAATCCATCCAGGTAATCTTCCCAAAGCAAACATTACGGTATACATGTCTGAAGGAATACCCATAGCTCTATATATTACTCCAGAATAAAAATCAACATTCGGATATAATTTTCTTTCAACAAAGTAACTGTCTTTTAAGGCTTGTTCTTCTAATTCTTTTGCAATGTCTAAGACAGGGTCGTCAATACCCAGTGTTTCTAAGACACTATGTGCAGCTTCTTTTATTATTTTTGCTCTTGGATCATAATTCTTGTAGACTCTATGTCCAAATCCCATCAGCCTAAATGGATCTTCCTTATCCTTAGCTTTATTAATATACTTTTGGGTATCGCCACCATCTTCCTTAATGGCGTTAAACATTTCTAAAACAGCTTGATTAGCACCTCCATGCAAAGGACCCCAAAGAGCTGAGATTCCTGCAGATATTGAAGCAAATAATCCAGCATGTGCAGATCCTACAATTCTAACAGTTGAGGTAGAGCAATTCTGCTCATGATCAGCATGTAGAATTAGAAGTTTGTTTAACACATTAACTAAAACAGTGTTTTGGATATAATCTTCGTTTGGTCTTTTAAACATCATTTGTAAAATATTCTCAACATAGCTTAATTTCTTTGTTTTACTAGAATATTCTAATGGAAATCCATTCTTTTTTCTAAATGCCCAAGCTACAAGAACAGGTATCTTACCCATTACTTTAATAATAGGATTGTACATTTCTTCCTTGCTCCTGGTATAATCCAAAGAAACATCATCAGGATTAAAAGCAGTTAATGCACTTGTTAAACTTGACAAAACGCCCATTGGATGTGCAGCTCCAGGAAATGCATCAACAATTTTCTTTACATCATCATTTACGAAGCTTTGTTCAATTATATCATTATGAAATTTTTCTAGTTCTTCTTTATTAGGAAGCTCTCCGAAAATTAATAAATATGCAACCTCTAAAAATGAAGCTTTACTAGCTAACTCTTCAATAGAATAACCTCTATATCGTAAAATCCCTTTTTCACCATCTAAATAGGTGATTTTACTCTCACATGAAGCTGTGTTTTTAAAACCTCTATCAAAAGTTGTAACACCATTAGATAGCCCTCTAAGCTTACCTATTTCAATACAAAGCTCACCTTCTGAGCTCTGAATTATGGGGAGATCATAACTACCTCCATTAACATTTAATGTTGCTTTATCTGACACTGTTAAAAAATATTGAAAATTTTACAAAAAGTCTGTGCGAATTTACGAAATTTCTCTCGAATATTAAAGGATATTCGTAGTTGATTTTAAGATATTGAGAATTTAAAGGCAGCCATTTGTGGATATACTGCTTTATCAGAGAGTTCTTCTTCTATCCTAAGCAATTGATTATACTTAGACATTCTATCACTTCTAGATACAGATCCTGTTTTTATTTGACCAGTAGATAGCGCTACTGAAAGATCAGCAATTGTAGTATCTTCAGTTTCCCCTGATCTATGAGACATAACTGTAGTATAGCCAGCATCATGTGCCATTGATACAGCATCAATGGTTTCGGAAAGAGTACCAATTTGATTTACTTTAATCAAAATAGAGTTTCCTATAGATTCGTTTATTCCCCTAGATAAACGCTCAATATTAGTAACAAATAGGTCATCACCAACTAATTGTACTTTAGAACCTATCTTTTCTGTTAAATATTTCCATCCTTCCCAATCATTTTCATCCATTCCGTCTTCAATTGAAATAATAGGATATTTATCTGTCAAATCTGAAAGATAATCTGCTTGTGCCTTGCTATCTCTAACTTCTCCAGCTAAACCTTCGAATTTAGTATAATCATATTTTCCGTTTTCATAGAATTCTGAAGCTGCACAATCCAATGCAATCATTATCTCTTTACCAAAATTATATCCAGCATTAGTAACCGCTTTTTTTATGGTTTCAAGGGCGTCTTCAGTTCCGTCTAATTTTGGTGCAAATCCCCCTTCATCCCCCACGCTTGTAGTTAAATTTCTACTAGTTAAAACTTTTTTTAATGAATGAAAAATTTCAGTTCCCATTTGCATTGCATGTGAAAAGCTTTTAGCAAGAACAGGAATTATCATAAATTCTTGAAATGCAATAGGTGCGTCACTATGAGATCCTCCATTAATAATATTCATCATTGGAACAGGTAATGTGTTTGCATTATCTCCTCCTAAATAAGCATATAAAGGCATGTTTTTTTCTTTTGCAGCTGCTTTAGCTAATGCAAGAGATACTCCAAGAATAGCATTAGCTCCAAGAACTGACTTATTATCTGTTCCATCTAAGTCAATCATTTTATTATCAATTATTCGTTGATCATAAATTGATTTTCCAACAAGTTCTTTTGCAATAATATCATTTACATTACTAACAGCTTTAAGAACTCCCTTACCACAATAATCATCTCCTGCATCTCTTAGTTCTACCGCTTCATGCTGACCTGTAGATGCTCCTGAGGGAACTGCAGCTCTTCCTAAAATTCCACTTTTTGTAATCACATCTACCTCTATAGTAGGATTACCTCTTGAATCAAAAATTTGTCTTGCAATTATTTTATCAATGACAGACACTATTTTTCTTTTTTAGATTTTGTGATATTTTCTATAAAGATATCAAAAAGATAAGAAGCATCATGAGGTCCAGGACTTGCTTCTGGATGATATTGAACTGAAAAACAATTTTTGTTTTTCATAGAAATTCCTGCAATGGTGTTATCATTCAAATGTACATGGGTGATTTCAATTTCTTTATTTTCTTCAGCTTCTTTTCTATCAACAGCAAAACCATGATTTTGAGATGTTATCTCGCCCTTTCCTGTAATTAAATTTTTAACAGGATGATTGATTCCTCGATGACCATTATGCATTTTATAAGTAGATATTCCATTAGCTAAAGCAATTATTTGATGGCCTAAACAAATCCCAAAAAGAGGCAAGTTTCTATCAATAATATCCTTAGCTACATTTTGTGCATTTACCAAAGGTTTTGGATCGCCGGGGCCATTTGATAAAAAATATCCATCTGGATTCCATACTGACATGTCTTCAAAAGAACTATCATAAGGAAACACCTTAATATAACAATCTCTGTTTGAGAGGTTCCTTAAAATATTTTTCTTTATTCCTAAGTCTAGAGCTGCAATTTTATACTTTGAATTCTCATTACCATAAAAATAAGGTTCCTTGGTGGATACAACAGAAGCAAGTTCTAATCCATCCATATTTGGGGTTTTACTAAGTTGCTCTTTTAATTTTTCAATCGATTCAACTTCAGTTGAAATTACAGCATTCATAGCTCCATTATCTCTAATGTAAGACACTAAAGCTCTTGTGTCTACATTTGAAATAGCAAATAAGTTATTTTTTATAAAAAAGTTTTCTAGAGAATTGTCTGCAGAATATCTTGAATAATCGTAATTAAAATTTTTACAAATTAAACCTGCAATTTTTATGCTATCAGATTCAATCTCATCATTTTTGACTCCATAATTTCCTATATGTGCATTTGTAGCAACCATTAACTGACCATAATAAGAAGGGTCAGTAAATATTTCTTGGTATCCTGTCATTCCAGTATTAAAACAAACCTCTCCAAAAGCTGAACCCTCTTTTCCAATAGCCTTTCCATAAAAAATTGTTCCGTCAGCTAAAAGTATTATTGCTTTTTTTCTTGCTTTATATTGCATTTGGAATATGAATTAAGCAAAAATAATTTATAAAAATTAAAATCATAAATTTTTGCAAAAAAAAGAAGTAAAAAATTTACTTCTTGTTTTAAAATTGTTAAAGATTAAATGCATAATCCAAAATCTGGATAACATCTTTTTCCCTTTTATATGATAGACTATTAGTATTTACATAAATTTCTAATCTTGAAATACTATTTTTATCAGCACTTAATAAATTAATAACAGATTTTTTTCTGAGCTTAAAAGGCTTTATACTATTATTTAATTTAATAAAATAGGATGAAAACCTGGAGTATTTATCATTAGATCTATTAACCATTGGGTTTCCAGAACTAGAAACAAGCTTAACAGAAAAACCTTTCATAATTGAAAATTTTTCTGTCTCATAAATAATCTCATAAACTCTATTGTCATCATTATAAAAATAATTCTTATAAATTTTATCATTTATAACTACCTGTTTTATATTATTAAAATTAAAAGAAAAAATTGAATCTGAATCTGTTAATTTTGCTTCAAAAGCATTTCTATTAATATTTAAATTAATATTTCTGACAAGAAATTTTTCACTACTAAGAGTATGAATTTCTGCGCTATTATCCCATTCATCAAATAAATAAACAGAACCTAGAATAACATTTCTTGTATTATAAAAAAATGAACTTCCAAAATTGGTATCGTTACCCCCAGTAGATAGTCCAGCATTAAAATTAGTTTGGGTATAAACTGATAGAGAGAGTAATAAACACAATACAGTTAATATATTTTTCATAATTACTTTAGTTTAAATTGTACGAAATCTTCTTCTTTGATTCCATTTAATCATTTTACTTTCACCAAGAATATTTAATCTAGAAACTTTTATATTAAATATGTTTCTAGTTTCATTTAGTTGATTATTTCCGTTTTTTATTTCCATGTTTTATTTCCATGTTTTATTTTTTATCATCTTTTTTTTCTTCAGTAGGATCTTCTTCAACAGGAGCTTCTTCAGCAGGAGCTTCTTCAGCAGGAGTTTCTTCAGCAGGAGCTTCCTCAGCAGGAGCTTCTTCAGCAGGAGCTTCCTCAGCAGGAGCTTCTTCAGCAGGAGCTTCCTCAGCAGGAGCTTCTTCAGTAAGGACCTCTTCTATTTGATCTTTTACTTGATCATCAGATTTTTTTGAACCACGTTTACTTCTTCTAGTAGATGGCTTTTTCTTTTTTGGCACATATGAATCATTGTAATCAACTAATTCAACCATTGCCATTTCAGCATTATCACCAAGACGATTACCTAACTTAATTATTCTTGTATAACCACCGGGTCTATCTCCAATTTTAGCAGAAACATTACGAAACAATTCAGCAACAGCAGCCTTTTGTCTAATTCTTGAAAATACAATTCTTCTATTATGAGTAGTATCAGATTTAGATTTTGTAATTATTGGCTCAATAAATTGTTTTAAAGCTTTAGCTTTTGCCAATGTTGTGTTTATTCTCTTGTGTTCAATTAATGAACAAGCCATATTAGCTAACATTGAAGTTCTGTGACCTTTTTTTCTTCCTAGATGATTAAACTTTTTACCATGTCTCATAATACCATTTTTTATAAATTAAATCTATTCCTTTTCAAGTTTATATTTAGATAAGTCCATTCCAAAACTTAAACCTTTAACCATAACAAGTTCTTCTAATTCAGTTAAAGACTTTTTACCAAAATTTCTGAATTTCATTAAATCATTCTTATTAAATGAAACCAAATCTCCTAATGTATCAACCTCAGCAGCTTTTAAACAATTTAATGCACGAACTGAAAGATCCATATCAATTAATTTAGTTTTCAATAATTGACGCATGTGTAAAGATTCTTCATCATAAGTCTCTGTTTTGGCTATCTCATCTGCTTCAAGAGTTATTCTTTCATCAGAGAATAGCATGAAATGATGGATTAGTATCCTAGCTGCATCAGTTAATGCATCTTGAGGATTAATTGATCCATCTGTATTTATATCAAAAACTAATTTCTCATAATCAGTCTTTTGTTCTACTCTGAAATCTTCAATATGATATTTAACATTTTTTATTGGAGTAAAAATTGAATCCATAAAAATTGTACCCAGTTGAGCTGAAGAGTTCTTGTTTTCTTCTGATGTTACATAACCTCTACCCTTATCTATTGTAATCTCCATATGGATTTTTACTTTAGGATCTAGATTGCAGATAACATGATCAGAATTTAAAATCTGGAATCCAGAAATAAATTTTTGAAAATCTCCTGCAGTTACCTTATCCTGACCAGAAATTGAAATAGAAACTAGTTCATTATCAACTTCATCAATCTGACGTTTAAAACGAATTTGTTTTAGGTTTAAAACTATTTCTGTAACATCTTCTACTACGCCTGGAATTGTCGAAAATTCATGCTCTAACCCTTCAATTCTTAAAGAAGTAATAGCAAAACCTTCAAGAGATGAAAGTAATACTCTTCTTAATGCATTACCAACTGTTAGTCCGTATCCAGGCTCCAATGGTCTGAATTCGAATCTTCCTTGATAATCAGATGATTCTATCAAGATAACTTTATCCGGTTTTTGAAAATTTAATATTGCCATAATTTTTATTATATATAATTTGTTATTTAGAATATAATTCTACAATGTATTGTTCATTTATTTTTTCTGGAATCTGAATTCTCTCTGGAATAGAGACAAATGTTCCTTGCATAAGCTCATCATTCCATGTTATCCATTCATATACCTTTGACGATCCTGTTAAGGATCTAGTAATTGATTCTACAGATTTAGATTTTTCTCTTACTGCAACTATATCGCCAGGTTTTATGTTATATGATGGAATATTTACTATACCTCCATTAACAATTATGTGTCTGTGAGAAACTAATTGTCTAGCACCTCTTCTAGAATTTGAAAGCCCCATTCTAAAAACTACATTATCTAATCTAGACTCACACAATTGCAATAATACTTCACCAGTAATTCCAGTTGAAGCAGTTGCTTTTTTAAACATATTTCTAAACTGACTTTCTAAAATGCCGTAAGTATATTTAGCTTTTTGTTTTTCCATTAATTGCACTCCATATTCAGACTTCTTTCCTCTTCTTCTTTTATTGCCATGCTGACCTGGGGGATAATTTCTCTTTTCAAAAGATTTATCATCACCGAAAATTGCTTCACCAAATTTTCTAGCTATTTTTGTTTTTGGACCAGTATATCTTGCCATAATTTATTTATTTTTTTTTAGAGTGGTTATGAATTAAGGTCTTTTATCCTTCGAAAACCATTATTCTCTAGTTATACTTATTAATTTATATCTAAACTCTTCTTCGTTTTGGAGGTCTACATCCATTGTGTGGAGTTGGTGTTACATCCACTATTTCCATAACCTCAATACCTCCATTATGGATCGATCTAATAGCAGATTCTCTGCCATTACCTGGACCCTTAACGAAAACTTTAACTTTCCTTAATCCTGCTTCTTTTGCTACTGTAATAGCATCTTCTGCCGCCATTTGAGCTGCATAAGGAGTATTTTTCTTAGTTCCTCTAAAACCCATTTTACCTGCAGATGACCATGCAATAACATCTCCTTTTCTATTAGTTAGAGATATTATGATATTATTAAAAGATGCAGTTATATGTGCTTCTCCTATTGCTTCAACTACTACTTTTCTTTTTTTAGCGCTTGATTTTGCCATAATACTATAACATTATTTAGTTACTTTTTTCTTGTTTGCAACTGTTTTTCTTTTACCTTTTCTAGTCCTGGAATTATTTTTAGTTCTTTGCCCCCTAAGAGGTAGCCCTGTTCTATGTCTAATTCCTCTATAACATCCAATATCCATCAACCTTTTTACATTTAGTTGATTTTCTGATCTTAATTCACCTTCAATTGTATAACTACCAACAGCTTCACGAATTTTACTTATATCTGCATCAGACCAATCAGAAACTTTCTTGCTTTCGTCTACTCCCGCAGTAGATAAAATTTCCTCCGCTCTACTTCTACCTATTCCGAAAATATAGGTTAATGATATAACTCCTCTTTTATTTTTTGGTATATCTATACCTGCTATTCTTGCCATAATTAACCTTGTCTTTGTTTAAATCTTGGATTCTTTTTGTTAATTACATAAAGTCTCCCTTTTCTTCGTACAATTTTACAATCTGCACTCCTTTTCTTTACTGAAGCTCTTACTTTCATCGTATTAAAATCTATAAGTTATACGAGCCTTTGTTAAATCATAAGGACTCATTTCTAATTTTACTTTATCTCCTGGCAATAATTTTATATAATGCATCCTCATTTTACCAGAAATGTGAGCTGTAACAATATGCCCATTTTCTAATTCAACACGAAACATAGCATTTGATAATGCTTCAATTATTGTTCCTTCTTGTTCTATTGATGCTTGTTTTGCCATAATTAAATTATATTGCTGGTTTTCTATCCCTTCCTGCCTTCATTAAACCATCATAATGTTTATTTAATAAATATGAATTTACTTGTTGCATTGTATCAATAGCCACTCCTACCATAATTAATAGTGAAGTACCTCCAAAGAACAATGCCCACCCAGCCTGAATGTCCATAAATTTTAAAACAATTGCTGGAAAAACTGATATCAATGCTAAAAATATAGACCCAGGCAATGTAATCTGAGACATTATTCTATCAAGTAAATTTGTGGTGTCTGTCCCAGGTCTAACACCTGGAATAAACCCTCCGCTTCTCTTAAGATCATCAGCAATTTTATTAGTTGGTACAGTTATAGCCGTATAGAAAAATGTAAACACTATAATCAATAAACCAAATACTATATTATACCAAAGACCAAATATATCTGAAAATTGAGTTACCATAAATTGACCCACAGAAGTATCTTTCATAAATCCAACTCCACCAATCATACTTGGAACAAACATAAGTGCCTGAGCAAAAATTATAGGCATTACTCCTGATGCATTTAATCTTAGTGGTATATATTGTCTTGATCCAGCAACATTTTTTTCAAAACTACCAGATGCATTTCTTCTAGCATATTGAACTGCAATCTTTCTTACTGCCATTACTAGCATAACAGAGGCTAAAATAATAGCTATCCAAACAACAATCTCAACAGAAATCATTATAAGACCTCCATTTGATTCAGTTACTCTTGAAACCCATTCTTGAACAAAAGCTTGAGGAAGTGTAGCAATTATACCTACCATAATCAGTAAAGAAATTCCGTTTCCTATTCCTCTGTCTGTAATCTTTTCTCCCAACCACATTGCAAAAACACATCCCGTAACTAAGATCACTATTGATGAAAAATAAAATACTCCTCCTTGACCCAGTAAAAATGCTTCTCTAGGAATACCTAATGTTGGTAAAGCTGCTAAATAACCAGGTGCTTGAATCAAACAAATTCCTATTGTTAACCATCTAGTTATTTGAGTTATTCTCTTCTGCCCACTAGCTCCCTCTTTTTGAAGTTTTTGAAGGTAAGGAATTGCGATACCCATTAATTGCACAACAATTGAAGCAGAAATATAAGGCATTATTCCTAAAGCAAATACAGATGCATTTGCAAATGCTCCACCAGTAAATGCATTCAAGAGACCCAAAAGTCCCTGATCATCAAATGTTCCTGCTAATCCCCCCAGCTTACTCGCATCAATTCCAGGAAGAACTACCTGAGCACCAAATCTATATACAACTAACAGACCCATGGTTAGAATAATTCTATCCTTTAGTTCAGTTATTTTCCATATATTTTTTATGTACTCTATTATTTTCATTTAATAAATTATATATTAATTGCCTCTCCTCCAGCAGCTTCAATAGCAGCTTTTGCAGATGCAGTAAATTTATGTGCACTTATTTTAAGTTTTGCTTTAAGTTCTCCTCTCCCTAAAATTTTTACCAATTCATTTTTTCTTACCAATCTTAATTTTATCATAGAATCAAAATCTAAAGAACCCTTTACTTTTTTACTGTCAACCACAGTCTGAATAGTATCTAAATTAACTCCTTGATATTCTATTCTGTTTATGTTATTAAAACCAAATTTCGGAACCCTTCTTTGAAGTGGCATTTGCCCTCCCTCAAAACCTAATTTCCTTGAATAACCTGATCTAGATTTAGCCCCCTTATGGCCTCTAGTGGATGTACCTCCCTTTCCTGAGCCCTGGCCTCTACCTATTCTCTTACTATTCTTGTTTATCGATCCCTTTGCAGGTTTTAGATTACTTAATTCCATTTTATAAATTCTTTAATTTATGAACCATTAACAACTACTAAATGATTTACCTTTTTTATCATTCCTAGAATATTAGGTGTATTTTCATGTTCTACAGTCATACCTATTCTTCTTAATCCTAAAGATTCTAATGTTTTTTTCTGTTTTCCTGTTCTTCTAATAGAACTCCTTATTTGTGTTATCTTAATTTTAGCCATTAAATAATTTTTCTAATTTAATTCCTCTATTATGAGCAATAGTATGAGCATTCTTTAACTTTAATAAAGCGTCAAAAGTAGCTTTCACTACATTGTGTGGATTTGAAGATCCTTGTGACTTTGAAAGAACATCACGAACTCCAACAGCTTCCAATACTGTCCTTACAGCTCCACCTGCTATAACTCCTGTACCAGGTGCTGCAGGAATAATATTTACTCTTGCTCCTCCATATTTGCCTTTTTGCTCATGAGGTAACGTTCCTTTAACCAATGGAATCCTAACTAAATTCTTTTTTGCATCTTCAACTGCTTTTCCAATAGCACTAGCAACATCCTTAGATTTACCTAAGCCATAGCCAACAATACTATTTTCATCTCCTACTACAACGATAGCAGAAAACCCAAAGTTTCTACCACCCTTAGTTACTTTAGTAACTCTTTGAACTCCAACCAAACTATCTTTTAGTTCTAGTCCTTTTGGTTTTACTCTTTCTACGTTTTTATACTTTTGGTACATAATCTTAAAATTTTAATCCAACTTCTCTTGCTCCATCAGCTAAAGATTTTACTCTTCCATGATATAAATATCCTGATCGATCAAAAGATGCTTGCTTTACACCTTTTTTAATTGCTTTTTCTGCAATATCTTTTCCTACCAAAGAAGCTAGTTCAGTTTTATTAGCTTTAGCTTTAATAATATTTTTGTCTCTTGAAGATGAAGTTACTATTGTTTTTCCGTTAGAATCATCAATCAATTGAGCATATATCTCCTTATTACTTCTAAAAACTGACAATCTTGGGTTACTCTCAGTTCCTGAAATAATCTTTCTAATTCTATTTCTAATTCTAATTCTTCTATCTCTTTTTGATAATTTCATGTCTTTATTTATTATGCTGATTTACCAGCTTTTCTTCTTATATATTCTCCAACATATTTAATACCCTTACCCTTATATGGTTCTGGTTTTCTAAAGGATCTAATCTTAGCAGCTACTTGACCAACCAATTGCTTATCAAATGATGTTAGTTTGATTCTATGATTTTGACCCTTCTCTGAAATAGTTTCTATCTTTATCTCTTGAGCTAAATTCATAACAATATTATGTGAAAAACCAACTGCTAAATCTAGCTTTTGACCCTGAGCCTTAGCTCTGTACCCAACACCAACAAGCTCTAATTCCTTCATCCATCCTTTTGATACACCGATAATCATATTATTTATTAAAGCTCTATATAATCCATGTTTTGATTTATTTTCCTTAGATTCAGAGACTCTCTCAACAGTAATAATACCATTATCAATCTTGATTAGTACACCTGAAAAATCTTGCTCTAATTCTCCTAGCTTACCTTTCACAGAAATAATATTTTCTGTAACATCAATAGTTACATCTTCAGGTACTGATATTGGATTATTCCCTACTCTTGACATTTTATTTAAATTTTAATGTACATAACAAATTAATTCTCCCCCAACATTTTCCTTCTTGGCTTGCTTTACAGTCATAACTCCTTTAGAAGTAGATACAATTGCTATTCCCAAACCATTTAAAATCCTTGGCAAATCACTTGAATTAGAATATTTTCTTAATCCAGGTGTACTTATTCTTTGAATCTTAGTAATTACAGATTCATTGTCCTCTTTAGTATATTTTAAAGCTATCTTAATAACTCCTTGAATTTTAGATTCTTCAAACTTGTAGCTTAAAATATAGCCTTGATCAAATAATATCTTAGTTATTCCCTTTTTCAAATTTGATGCAGGGATAGAAACCACTTTTTTATTGGCTCTTGCTGCATTTCTAATTCTTGTTAAATAATCCGCTATAGGATCTGTATTCATTTTTTTAAATTTATATTATTACCAACTAGCTTTTCTAACTCCAGGTATTAAACCTTTATTAGCCATTTCACGAAATAAAACTCTTGAAATTCCAAAATTTCTTATATAGCCTTTTGGCCTTCCTGTTAATTTACACCTATTATGCATTCTAACTGGAGATGCATTTCTTGGAAGCTTTTGCAATCCTACAAAATCACCAGCCTCTTTTAACGCTTTCCTTTTAGCTGCATATTTCACTACAGTTCTAGCTCTTTTAACTTCACGAGCTTTCATTGATTCTTTAGCCATAGTTTTATTTCTTTGTTTTACTAATTTTATTCTTTTCTTTATTTGATTCCTCTTCTTTTTTTGAAGGTTCATCTTCAGCTGCAGGTTCTTCAACTACAGTTTCTTCAGCTACAGTTTCTTCAACTACAGGTTCTTCAGCTACAGGTTCTTTAGCTGCAGTTTCTTCAGCTGCAGGTTCTTCAACTACAGTTTCTTCAACTACAGTTTCTTCAGCTGCAGTTTCTTCAGCTGCAGTTTCTTCAACTACAGTTTCTTCAGCTGCAGTTTCTTCAGCTACAGGTTCTTCAACTACAGTTTCTTCAGCTACAGGTTCTTTCTTTATTTCCTTTACTTCTGATGTTTTTGGTTTATCATCAGGTTTTTTAAATGGTAATCCTAATTCACTTAAAAGTGACATAGCCTCTTTATCTGAATTAGCATTTGTAACAAATGTTATATCCATCCCAGATATCTTATTAATTTTATCAATATTAATCTCTGGGAAAATAATTTGTTCCGTAACTCCTAAAGTATAATTACCTCTTCCATCAAAACCTCCTGCTTTCACTCCTGTGAAATCTCTTACTCTTGGAAGTGCTGCTGTAACAAGTCTATCAAGGAATTCATACATTCTCTCACCCCTAAGAGTTACTTTTACCCCAATTGGCATTCCTTTTCTAAGTTTAAAAGATGCAACATCTTTTTTTGACAAAGTTGCTATAGCCTTTTGACCAGAAATATTAGTAATTTCTTCTACAGCATGATCAATAAGCTTCTTATCATTAACAGCTTCTCCAACGCCTTTAGAAATAACAATCTTCTCAAGTCTAGGGACTTGCATAACATTGCTATATTCAAACTTCTTCCTTAAGTTTGAAACAATCGTTTCTTTATATTCTTTCTTTAATCTTGGTATATAATTCATAACTATATTACTTCATTAGATTTCTTAGAATATCTAATTTTATTTTCTTTTTCCATTCTATATCCAACTCTAGTAGCTTCACCTTTAGAAGTTATTAATGAAATATTAGATATATCAATAAATAACTCTTTTTCAGTTATACCTCCTTTTGGATTATTAGCACTAGGCTTATTATGTTTTTTAACCACATTAACCCCTTCAACAATAGCTTTATTTTTAGCTGCAACAACCTTTAGAACCTTTCCTTGATTCCCTTTTTGATTTCCAGCTATTACTTTAACTATATCGCCTGTTTTAATTTTTATTTTTTTCATCAATCAAATTTTATAAAACTTCTGGTGCTAAGGATGCTATTTTCATAAATTTTTTATCTCTTAATTCTCTAGCAACAGGACCAAAAACTCTTGTTCCTATCATCTCACCAGCTCCATCTAACAAAACACATGCATTATCATCAAACCTAATATATGAGCCATCTGTTCTTCTAACTTCCTTAATAGTCCTTACTACAACTGCTGTTGAAACAGCTCCTTTTTTAATTAAACCATTTGGAGTTGCATTTTTAATAGAAACAACAATTTTATCTCCAATAGAAGCATATCTTCTCTTTGTTCCTCCTAATACTCTAATAGTCAAAACCTCTTTTGCCCCAGTATTATCTGCTACTTTTAATCTTGATTCTTGTTGTACCATAATTTATTTAGCTTTTTCAATTATTTTTACTAACCTCCAACATTTAGACTTACTTATTGGTCTTGTTTCCATAATTTTAACTGTGTCACCAATGTTACAGTCATTCTTTTCATCATGTGCAACATACTTTTTTGTCTTTAATACATACTTCCCATACATAGGATGTTTTACTTTTTTTACTTCAGAAACAACTATAGATTTCTGCATTTTGTTACTGGTAACTTTACCAATACGTTCTTTTCTTAAATTTCTTTTTTCCATCATTAAATAGAATAATTATTTGGTTTCTCTATTGGTTATTTCAGTTATAATTCTAGCAATTGATCTTCTTAAAGATTTTATCTGAATAGGATTTTCCAAAGGAGAAACTGCATGAACCATTTTAAGCTCATTATATTTCGTTTTTTTTTCAACAAGCTGATCCTTAAGCTCTTCATTTGATAATTTTAATACTTCACTTTGATTCATATAATAAAAATTATGCTTCGTAATCTCTAGCAATTATTAATTTTGTTTTAACAGGTAGTTTTTGAGCTGCAAGTCTTAATGCCTCTTTAGCTACATCCAAAGAAACACCACCAATTTCAAATAGTATTCTTCCAGGTTTTACTACTGCCACCCAATATTCAACTGCACCTTTACCCTTACCCATACGAACTTCAAGGGGCTTTTTCGTTATAGGTTTATCAGGAAATATTTTTATCCATAAATGCCCTTCTCTTTTCATATATCTTGTAGCTGCAATTCTAGCCGCTTCAATTTGTCTAGAAGTTAAAAAATTAGAGTCTAGAGACTTGATTCCATACATTCCATTAGATAATCTATGGCCTCTTCCAGAATTTCCTTTCATTCTTCCTTTTTGAGCTTTACGATATTTTGTTTTCTTTGGTTGTAACATTTATACTAAAATATTTGCCTTTTTTTTATTAATTTCTTCTTCTTCTATTAGATTTACCTGGCTTTTTAGATAAACCAACTAATGGATTAAGATCTCTTTTACCATATACTTCTCCCTTCATAATCCAAACTTTAACTCCTATTCTTCCATATGTTGTATGAGCTTCAACCAGAGAATAGTCAATATCAGCTCTAAATGTTGATAAAGGAATCCTTCCTTCTTTAAAATGCTCACTTCTAGCCATTTCTGCTCCGTTTAATCTACCGCTAACTTGAATTTTGATTCCTTCTGCATTCATTCTCATAGATGCAGCTATGGCCATTTTAACAGCTCTTTTATAAGAAATTCTGCTCTCAATTTGTCTAGCTACACTGCTAGCAACTAATAAAGCATCTAGTTCTGGTCTTTTTATTTCATAAATATTTAACTGAACATCTTTAGATGTAATTTTTTTAAGTTCTTCTTTTAACTTATCAACTTCTTGTCCACCTTTACCAATTATAATTCCTGGCCTAGCAGTTGTAATAGTAACTGTAACAATTCTAAGTGTTCTCTCAATAATAACTCTAGAAACACTAGCTTTAACTAAACGAGCACGAATATATTTTCTAATTTTTTCATCTTCAGCTAGCTTATCACCATAATCATTACCACCATACCAGTTAGACTCCCATCCTCTGATAATCCCTAACCTATTTCCTATTGGATTTGTCTTCTGTCCCATTTAATTAATTAGTTTGAACATCATTATTTTTTGAACCTAATACTATCGTAACATGATTAGATCTCTTTCTTATCCTGTGGGCTCTTCCCTGCGGAGCCGTTCTCAATCTCTTTAACATTGAACCACTATCAACCTTTATCTCTGAAATAAACAATCCGGCATCCTCAACATTAGAATTTTCATTTTTTGTTTGCCAATTTGAAATAGCAGACAATAATAATTTTTCTAATTTTCTAGACGCTTCTTTTTCACTAAATCTGAAAATATTAAGTGCATTATCTATTTCCTTACCCCTAACTAAATCCGCAACTAAACGCATTTTTCTAGGAGATGTAGGACAGTTATTTAATTTAGCTGTAATCAAATTTTTTCTGCTTTCTTTAATATTTTCCGCCATTTTAGTTTTACGACTTCCCATAGTTTACTTATTACCTTTATTTCTAGCTCCAGCATGTCCTCTAAAGGATCTTGTTGGAGAAAATTCTCCTAATTTATGTCCAACCATATTCTCAGTTATATATACAGGAATAAATTGCTTTCCATTATGAACAGCTATAGTCTGACCAACAAAATCAGGTGTTATCATGCTAGATCTTGACCATGTCTTGATAACAGTCTTTTTGTTTCCTTCTATATTTTTTTCCACTTTTTTATTCAATTTATAATGAACAAATGGGCCTTTTTTTAATGATCTAGACATAATATTTTATTTATTTCTTCTTTCAATAATATATTTATTACTCTCTTTAGATTTAGATCTAGTTTTGAATCCTTTAGCAGGAATTCCTTTTCTTGATCTAGGATGACCACCAGACGCTCTTCCTTCTCCTCCACCCATTGGATGATCAACAGGATTCATTGCTACTGGTCTAGTTCTAGGTCTAATTCCTTGCCATCTTTTTCTACCAGCTTTACCTGATACTGTAAGTTGGTGATCAGAATTAGAAACCACACCAATTGTTGCATAACAGTTGGATAGCACCATTCTAGTTTCTCCTGATGGAAGTTTGATGGTTGAAAATTTTCCATCTCTTGCCATTAATTGAGCAAATGAACCTGCACTTCTTGCCATTGAAGCACCCTTTCCAGGTTTTAATTCTATACAAGAAATAACTGTACCTAAAGGAATTTTACTAAGAGGCAGTGCATTTCCTGGATTTGGAGATACATTCTCTCCAGAAACTACTTTTTGACCTGTTTTTAATTCCTTTTGTGCAATGATATATCTCTTTTCATCATCATCATACTTTAATAAAGCTATAAAAGCAGATCTATTAGGATCATATTCTATAGACATTACCTCAGCTGAAATATCAAATTTATCTCTATTAAAGTCAATAATTCTATACTTTTTTTTATGACCACCACCCTTATAACGCATAGTCATCTTACCTGTATTATTTCTACCACCAGTTCTTTTTAAAGGAACTAACAATGATTTCTCAGGCTTTGATTTAGTAATTGAATCAAATTCATTTACTACTCTAAAGCGTTGTCCAGGTGTTATAGGTTTTAATTTTCTTACTGACATTATTATTTTCTATTAAGCATTTGCATATAAATCTATTGATTCTCCTTCAGCCAATTGAATAATTGCCTTTTTTATTGCATTTGATTTTCCAAACTGTATTCCAGCCTTTGTATGTCTAATTCTTCTATCAGAACGAACATTAATAGTTCTTACTTTAAGAACTTTAACACTGTATGCTGATTCAACAGCTTTTTTTATTTGAACCTTATTAGCATTTTTTTCAACTTGAAAAGTATAACGATTGTTTAACTCACTATCGTTATTAGCTTTCTCTGTTATAATAGGTTTCATCAAAATACTCATTTCTTTTTATTTACTTATTTACTTAAATTAGTCTTTATCTCATTTAATGAGCTCTCTAAAAGCACTAGTTGATTAGCATTCAAAATCTTGTAAGTGCTTAATTCTGAGCATATTACAACATCTGAGCCCTTTAAATTTCGCGATGACAAATATACATTATTATTTGCTGCTCCAAAGACAAATAAAGATTTTTTGTCCTCTAGATTAAGTGCCTTAATAACAGAAACAAAATTTTTAGTTTTAACAGTGTCAAATTCAAAATCTTCTAAAACTGTTATAGCCTTATCTTTTGCTTTAATTGTTAAAGCAGATTTTCTGGCTATTTTTTTTAACTTTTTATTTAGTTTTAAATCATAATCTCTAGGTTGAGGTCCAAAAATTCTTCCACCACCTCTAAAAACACCTGATTTTATACTACCAGCTCTTGCAGTACCTGTTCCTTTTTGTTTTTTAATTTTTCTTGTACTCCCTGTTATCTCAGCCCTTTGTTTTGATTTATGAGTTCCTTGACGCTGATTTGCAAGATATTGTTTTACCTCCAAGTACAATGCATGATCATTAGGTTTTACTTCAAAAATATCTTTTGAAAGCTCTACCTTTCTGCCAGTGTCTTTACCTTTATAATCTAATACTGCTACTTTCATTATTTTTCTATAGTTAAATAAGAGTTCTTATGGCCAGGAACGCATCCTTTAAGTAATATTAAATTCTTTTCAGGCACTATCTTTAAAACTCTTAAATTCATAACTTTTATCTTATTTCCACCCATTCTTCCAGCCATTTTCATCCCCTTAAAAACTCTTGCAGGATAAGAAGCTGCTCCAATTGATCCAGGAGCTCTTAATCTATTGTGCTGACCGTGTGTTGCTTGTCCAACACCTGCAAAGCCATGTCTTTTTACAACCCCCTGAAATCCTTTTCCTTTCGAAATTGCAGAAACATCAACATATTCACCTTCTTGAAAGTGATCTACTCCTATACTATCACCAATTTTGTATTCCTTATCATAACCTTGAAATTCAATAACTTTTCTCTTAACAGTCGATCCGGCCTTTTTAAAATGACCTTTCTCAGCTTTTATAGCATTTTTCTCTGCCTTGTCATCGAAACCTAATTGAAGAGCACTATAGCCATCAATTTCCTCAGTTCTGACTTGGGTAACAACACAAGGGCCAGCTTCAATAACAGTACATGGGATATTCTTCCCACTGTCATTAAAAATGCTGGTCATTCCTATTTTTTTACCTATTAACCCAGACATAATATTTTAATTTAAATTTAACTTTATTTTAAAAATTTAGGGTCAAAAATAATTCAACCCTTAAATTATTTTTTTACCATTTTTCCTTTGCCAAACGCTCCGGACATGTTATCAGAATAAATTCTGATTTTTTTTGTCTTATACCTTAATCTCCACTTCAACACCACTCGGCAATTCCAACTTCATCAATGCATCAATAGTTTTTGAAGATGTGCTATAAATATCAAGCAATCTTTTATATGAGCTTAACTGAAATTGTTCTCTGGATTTTTTAAATACATGAGGCGATCTTAAAACTGTAAAAATTTTCTTATGAGTAGGTAATGGAATTGGTCCATTTACCACAGCACCTGTACTCTTAACAGTTTTAACAATCTTCTCAGCAGAATTATCTACCAGATTGTGATCATATGATTTAAGCTTTATTCTAATTTTATGACTCATAACTTATTATTAAACTTCAATGATTCCTTTTGCCTTTTTAATTACCTGATCTGAAATACCAGAAGGAGTTTCAGCATAATGAGAAAATTCCATTGTAGAAGTAGCTCTACCAGATGATAATGTTCTCAATGAGGTTACATATCCAAACATTTCAGATAATGGAACATCAGCCTTAACAACTTTAGCGCCAGCTCTGTCACCCATATCATTTACTTGTCCTCTTCTTCTATTTAAATCTCCAACTATATCTCCCATATTTTCTTCAGGAGTAATCGCTTCTAATTTCATTATTGGCTCCATAATTACAAATCTTGCCAATTTAGCAGATTCTCTGAATCCAATCTTTGCTGCAAGCTCAAATGATAATTGATCAGAATCAACATCATGATATGAACCATCCTTTAAGGTAACTTTCATAGAATCAACTTCATAACCTGCTAAAGGACCATTAGCCATTGCAGCTTTAAATCCTTTCTCTACGGAAGGAATAAATTCTTTTGGTACATTTCCACCTTTTATTTTTGAAATAAATTCCAGTCCAGGTTTTCCTTCCTCAGCTGGCTCAATAGTAAATGATATATCAGCAAATTTACCCCTACCACCAGACTGTTTCTTGTAAACTTCTCTATGATCAGCTATTTGCGTAATTGCCTCCTTATACTCAACCATAGGTTCTCCTTGGTTAACTTCCACTTTAAACTCCCTTCTTAATCTATCTACAATAATATCTAAATGAAGTTCTCCCATTCCAGAAATAATCGTTTGACCAGAGGCCTCATCTGTTCTTACTGTAAATGTAGGATCCTCTTCAGATAGTTTTGCCAATGCCATTCCTAATCTATCAATATCTGCCTTAGTTTTAGCCTCTACTGCAATACCTATTACAGGATCAGGGAAATCCATACTCTCAAGAACTATTGGAGCATTTTCTACAGATAAACTATCACCTGTTTTTATATCTTTAAAACCTACTGCAGCTCCAATATCTCCTGCTTCTATAGAATCTATTGCGTTCTGTTTATTTGAATGCATTTGATATATTCTAGAAATTCTTTCTTTTTTATTAGATCTATTATTCAAGACATAAGATCCTGCAGGTAATTTTCCAGAATAAACTCTAAAAAATGCTAATCTTCCAACAAAAGGATCAGTAGCAATTTTAAATGCCAAAGCAGAAAAAGGTTCATCAACTGAAGGTTTTCTTGAAATTTCTTCATCATTTTTAGGATTAATTCCTACAATTGCCTCTTTATCAACAGGAGATGGTAAATACCTGCATACAGCATCTAATAGAAACTGGACTCCTTTATTTTTAAAAGCTGAACCACAAATCATTGGAATAATAGACATGTCCATAACTCCAGCCCTAAGAGCATTGTGAATTTCATCTTCAGTAATTGAATCCTCATCTTCCATAAATTTTTCAAGAAGATTTTCATCATACGTAGCAACTTCCTCTATTAATAATGCTCTATATTTTTTTGATTTTTCCTTAAGATTCTCTGGGATATCAATAACATCAAACGTGGCCCCCATAGATTCTTCATCCCAAATAATCGCTCTATTTTTTATAAGATCTACAATTCCCTTGAAATCTTCCTCTTCACCTATGGGTAGTACAATAGGAACAGCGTTAGAACCAAGCATTTCCTTAACTTGTTTACAAACCATTTGAAAATTAGATCCCTGTCTATCCATTTTATTGACAAATCCCATTCTTGGAACTTTATAATTATCCGCAAGTCTCCAGTTTGTTTCAGACTGAGGTTCTACCCCATCAACAGCACTAAATAAAAAAACAAGACCATCAAGAACTCTTAATGATCTATTAACTTCTACTGTAAAATCAACGTGACCTGGAGTATCAATAATATTCATATGATACGAGTTAGAATCATCAGTAGGTTCCCCATTTTCAGTTGGAAAATCCCAATTACAAGTTGTTGCAGCAGAAGTAATTGTTATACCTCTTTCCTGTTCTTGTTCCATCCAATCCATTGTAGCTGCACCATCATGTACTTCTCCAATTTTATGAGAAACACCTGTATAATACAAAATCCTTTCTGTAGTAGTTGTTTTCCCTGCATCAATATGTGCAGCAATACCTATATTCCTTGTATATCTTAAATCTCTTGACATAACTAAAATCTAAAATGTGAAAATGCTTTATTAGCTTCTGCCATTCTATGAGTATCGACTTTTTTCTTTACAGCAGCTCCTTCTTCTTTAGATGCAGCTAAGATTTCTGATGCAAGCTTTAAAGCCATAGATTTTTCATTTCTTTTTCTAGAAAAATTTATTAGCCATTTCATAGCAATAGAAATTTTTCTATCTGATCTAATTGGTGTAGGAATTTGAAATGTTGCGCCACCAACTCTTCTACTTCTTACCTCAACATGAGGCATAACATTTGACAATGCATCTTTCCATATCTCTAAAGCAGCCTTCTTCTCTTCTCCTTCACCAGGATTTTTTAATTCAACAGCATCAATAGCATCATAGAAAATTTTATAGGCAACTGATTTTTTTCCACTCCACATCATCATATTAACAAATCTAGTAACGAGTTCATCGTTAAATCTAGGATCTGGTAATAAAGGTCGTATTTTTGCCTGTTTTTTTCTCATTTATCTGATTCCTTGATTATTTTTTTGGCTTTTTCGCACCGTATTTAGATCTTCTTTGTGTTCTTCCTTCAACACCTGCTGTATCCAAAGCTCCACGAATAATGTGATATCTAACGCCAGGTAAATCCTTAACTCTTCCTCCTCTAACTAATACTATTGAATGTTCCTGCAAATTATGTCCTTCTCCAGGAATATAAGCATTAACCTCATTACCATTTGTTAACCTAACCCTAGCAACTTTTCTCATAGCTGAATTTGGCTTCTTTGGAGTAGTAGTATATACACGAGTACATACGCCTCTCCTCTGAGGACATGAATTCAAAGCAGCCGATTTGCTTTTCTTACTAAGCTTGGCTCTTCCTTTTCTTACTAATTGCGATATAGTTGGCATATAGCATGTATTTTTTTATTCCCTAATCTTCTCGAGAAGGCGTGCAAAGGTAAAAATTAAAATCAATTATTCAAATGTTCCTTCTTAAATTTTATATGTTTTTTTAAATATTTTTACTATTTATATTAAAATCAAAAAATATTCGTTAGGTCAATAGATAAGAATCGATGAAAATAAAAATCACATTTTTTGTTTTACTATCCTTAATTTCAGCTACTACTTTTTCACAAAGACTAAGTCTTGAGATTTATTCCAATGTTATTGAAGAAAATAAATTACTCTCAACAATAGATTATAATAAGAATTTCAATTCGAATAAAGAATTAATAGAAGAAGTTGAGAAAATAGTTAAAAATCTACAAAAAATTGGATTTATCAAGGCAAGTATTGAGAGTATTAAAGAGATTAGGGGCAATAAATATTCAGCTGAATTATCAATAAAGAGAAAATATAGAAATATATACGTCTTAGGGCTTGATTCAATGAGCTTAAAAGGTTATAAAAATTATATAATAATTGATAAAAAAAATTATCTTAAAATACCAATTACCAATATTCAAGATTTTTTTGAAAAATTAAATCAATTTATATCTGTTAAAGGATTTCCATTTAATTCAGCAAAATTTAGAAATATAGAATCATTTGATAAAGATAACCTAAAAGCTATAATTGAAATAAATTATGAAAAAGAAAGAAAAATTGACAAAATAGTAATCAAAGGATATGAAAAGTTTCCAAAATCATATTTAAAGCATCTTTCCAAATACAAAATTGGAAATAGAATTAATTTAGATGATATTCGAGACAAAAGTGAGTTATTAAATCAGCTAGGGTTTATAAAACAAACAAAAAAACCAGAAATTCTATTTACAAATGATTCAACAATTATCTACTTGTATATTGAAAAAAAGAAAAAAAATAGCTTTGACGGGTTTCTTGGATTTTCAAATGATGAATTAGATAATAATATCCAATTACAAGGCTATTTAGATTTTGAGCTTGTAAATAACTTTAATTTCGGAGAAGAGATAGAATTTTTATACAAGAGTGAAAAAAATGCTGATAGAATATTAAAAACTGATATTAACCTTCCATACATATTTTCAAGTCCAATAGGAATAAATATCGGATTGATTTTAACAAAAAAAGATTCAACATTTGTATCCAATGAGCAGTTTATAAATTTATTCTATAAGAACTCTAAAAATCATAAATTTTCATTAGGTATACGCTCAATAAATTCTGATGAGCAATTACAAATACAAAATTCAGAATTTGAAGATTTTGAGACTCTCTATAAAGATTTTCAGTATGAGCATGTGAAATTAAATCAAAATAATCTGCTATATCCAGTTAAAAATGAAGTGTTTTTTAAAATATCTCAAGGAAAAAGAATTTCAGAAGAGCAAGAAAATGAACAGCTTTATATAAATATGGATTTTGCTAAAATTTTTGATTTTGGATCAAAAAATAGCATTTTTTTAAATTTCAAATCTGAAATCCTAAAATCTGATACATATTTTACTAATGAATTACCGAGATTTGGAGGGGCAAAATCAATAAGAGGTTTTGATGAGAACAGTTTATTTTCAAATAAGTACTTTCTTTTAATTTCTGAGTATAGATTCAGGCTAAACAACACCATATATATTAATAGCATATTTGATCTAGGTAATTTTGAAAACAAAATAATAAATACTAGTGCTAATATATATGGTGTTGGTATAGGTGTTGGCCTTCTTACTAAAGGGGGATTATTTACCTTAAATTATGCTAATGGATCTAATTGGAAAGACAAAATTGACTCAAAAAACTCTAAAATTCATATAACTTTCAGGTCTTTTTTCTGATTACTTAACCTGTAAAACATAAAAAAAACATAAGTTTTTGTTGATTTGTTTTGTTTTATTAACATTTTATTGTGATTTTTGCAGTTGGACTAATTCAAATAAATTAATAAAATGAAAACAAAGTTTAGTGGAATTTTGACGCTTATACTAGCGTTAGTCGCGCAACTAACGTTTGCGCAAGGAACAGTTTCAGGAAATGTTTCTGATGATTCAGGAATGTCTGTAGCTGGAGTAAATATTGTTGTTCAAGGGACAACAACGGGAACTCAGTCAGATTTTGATGGTAATTATAGCATCATGGTTGACGAGGGAGCTGTACTATCATTTACATATGTTGGCTATACTGCTGTTACAGTAACAGTTGGTTCATCCAATACAGTAAATGTTACTATGAGCGAAGACGTTGCTCAACTTGAAGAAATAATCGTTACGGCACTTGGTATTAAGAGAGGAAAGAAAGCTCTTGGTTATGCCGTTAGTGAAGTATCCGGTGAAGAAATGGAAGGAAGAACTGAAGGTGACGTTGCTAGAGTATTATCTGGTAAGGCATCAGGTGTAAATGTCACTTCTCAAGGTGGTACATCTGGTTCTGCAACTAATGTTGTTATTAGAGGTTATACTTCTATTAACGGTAACAACCAGGCATTATTCGTAGTTGACGGAGTACCTTTTAGTAGTGAAACAAATGCACAAGGTGGTTATGTTGGTGGTAATATTGGTTCTACAAGATTTTTAGATCTAGATCCAAATAACATTGCTAGTGTTAACGTTCTTAAAGGTTTAGCAGCAGCTACACTTTATGGAACAGCTGGTAAAAACGGTGTAGTTGTAATAACAACAAAATCTGGTTCTCTAGGCCCTAAAGGACCTTCAAAAACAGAAATTACTATTAATCAATCTTACTTTGTTAATGAGATTGCATCAATGCCAGAATATCAAAATATGTACGGTGGTGGTTTCGACCAATCATTCGGATGGTTCTTCAGTAACTGGGGACCAGGTTTCCATAGAGATGGCGTTGACGGATGGGCAAATGACCCAGCTGGAACTATTGTAGATACTGACGGAGTTGGAACTGTAGAGCATCCTTATGGATCAGGTGCATTCCTTAATGCATTTATGGGTGGTAATAACGTATTAAATGCAGAATATACTGGTCAGCGTTATGCATGGAAACCTTACGAAAGTGTTGAGAATTTCTTTAGATCAGGTGGTGTTTCTAACACATCTGTTAATATAAGAGGTGCATCAGACGACGGTAAAGTTTCGTATAATGTAAACTGGGGTAACCTTGATGAAAAAGGATTTACACCTGGAAATGCGCTTAAAAGAAATACAATTTCTATTGGTGGACGTGCTGAGTTAAGTAACAAGTTTACTATTAGTGGTTCTATGAACTACAGTAATACTCACATGGTATCTCCTCCAGTTGCTTCTTCTAGAGGTAACGGTACATTGGGATGGTCAACATTTGGTAACGTATTCTTTACGCCAAGAAACGTTGACTTAGTAAATTTACCATGGGAGATTCCTGAAAATGGTGGTAGTATCTACTATAGAAATGGTAACGATATCATAAACCCAAATTGGTCAGTTGCAAACTCTCAAGGTGGTCAAAACACTAATAGAGTATTTGGTACTGCAAGTTTAACTTATGATATTGATGATAATATGTCTCTTACTTATCGTGCTGGTATTGACTGGTATAATGAGAGAAACAAATCATATTCTAACAAAAATGGTGTAAACTTTAACCAAGCTGTTTACGGTTATCTTAATACATGGGATAACAATGTAACTGTCTGGAATCATTATGTTGGATTAAATGGTAGTGCTGATGTAAGTGATGAAGTAGGAGTTACATGGACAGTTGGAGCTGAATCAAAAATGAGAAATTACGATCGTGAAGGTGTTGCAAGTAGCGGACAGATTGTATTTGGTGTGATTCAACACTTTAACTATGAGAATCAAACACCTATGTCATACCATGGTCATCAAAACACTTTAGGTGTATTTGGTAACGTGGATGTAGATTATAGGGATTTCTTATTCGTTTCAGTATCTGCTAGAAATGACTGGGTTTCTAACCTACCTACAGAAAATAATAGTATGTTCTATCCAAGTGCAAGTGTTTCATTCTTGCCTACATCAATGGATGAAAGTATTAAGTCTGATGACTTAACATACTTAAAGATAAGAGCTGGTTATGGAACATCTGCTGGTTTTCCAGGTGGTTATCCTACAGTTAATAGTGTATCACAATCCACTAATCAAAATGGTGGTTTAAATGGTGGTGTTACTACTAACTCTGTAAGTGACTTCCAGGCTAACCCAGATCTTAAACCAGAATTACTTTCAGAACTTGAAGTTGGAGTTGATGCTAGAGTTTGGGGAAATAGAGTTGGAATTAATGCTTCTTGGTTTTCAAGAACAAGTAATGACTTAATTGTATACAAACCTCTTCCAACATCAACTGGTTTTACTAACACTCAAGCTAACATTGGTAAGATTGAAGGTGACGGTATAGAAGTTGATCTTGATTTAGAAATGTTTGATATCATCCCTGTTAATGTGGATGGTCTTAGCTGGAATGCAAGAGTTAACTTTTCTACAAGTTCAGCTATTGTAACAGAGCAATCAGATGATCAAATTATCTATGGTGGTTCTACTGCTACTTGGTTAGGTGGTAATGCTGCTATCGAAGGTGAGCCTTTAGGTGTTATCGTTGGTAATAGAATCGAAAGAGATGATAATGGAAATATGGTTGTTAACGCTTCAGGTAACTACGGTTCAGAAGATGTTATGGCAATCGATGCTAACGGAAATGAAGTTCCTCTAGGAACAGATGGTTCAAGAACAATTACGCCAATTATTGGTAATCCTGAACCAGATTATGTTATGAATGTTATAAATACTTTAAAGTATAAAGACTTTACGCTTGGATGGCAATTAAGCCATACAGCCGGTGGAGATATAGTAGCTAAAACAGTTGCTACATTATTAGGTCGTGGTGGAATCGTTACTGACAGAAAGAATACATTTATTCTTCCTGGTGTACTAGCTGATGGTTCTCCTAACAACCTGCAAGTAAACAACTCATCTTATTATTTCAATAATGTGTTGTTTGGTCCACTTGAAATGTCTGTCTATGACGGTTCTGTTATGAGACTTCAAGAAGTATCATTATCATGGTCAGTTCCACAAAAGATGTTAGATAGTACACCATTTGGTGCATTATCTCTAACAGCTACTGGATTTAACCTATGGCATGATGCTTATAATGTTCCTGATGCTACTAATTACGATCCTAATGTTGCAGGTACCGGTGTCGGTAATGCAAGAGGTTGGGACTTCCTTAATGGACCTAGTTCAAAAAGGTGGGGTGTTAGTCTTAAAGCATCATTTTAATAACGTTTAAATTAAATAAACTAAAATTATAATTATGAAAAGAATATTTAAATATTTAATAATGATGGTCTTAGCGTCTGCTACGATGTTCTACTCATGTGAAACCATGGAATTAGAAGATCTTGCAAGCCCTAACTCACTATCTCCAGATCTAGCGGATGCTGATCTGTTATTAAACAATATCCAAATAGGCTTCCTTAGTGCGATGCAGGGTATGCAGGGGAATGGTGCCGCATTAGGAAGAGTAGACTATATGGGTGGTAGAGTATACTATAACAATTTTGGTAGTGGAACTATAAGCGGTGCTTGGTATCAATTATATGCTAGCATTATGCCAGATATTGCCGCTATTGAAGGTTTAAATGGTGAAGAGAATTTATTGGCTTTCCATCTAGGTATTTCAAAAGCAATGGCTGCTCATATTATGATGGGTATTGTTGATTCTGTGGGAGATATTCCATGGGCTGAAGCAAATAACCCTGCTGAGTATCCTAGCCCAAGTGTTTCTGATGATGCAGATGTTTATGCTGCTGCATTAGCAATGCTAGATGAAGCTCAAGGATATCTTAATGCTGCTGGTGGTGGTAATGACTTTTACTACGGAGGAGATGCTTCTAAATGGACAAAATATGTTAACACTTTAAAAATGCGTGCTAACCTTACAACAGGTAATTATGCTGCTGCATTAGCTCAGACAAATGTTATTGAAACTGCTGCTGATGATTTAGAGTTTAGATATGGTTCGCAAGAATTACAACCAGATACACGTCACCCTTGGTATGCGTCTGACTATCAAACTACTGGTGCTAATATCTATCAATCATCTTGGTTAATGGATCTTATGGATGGAGATATAAATGACTGGTATGCAACGACTGTAACCGATTGGGCTGCTGGAGATTTCCCAATTAATGATCCTAGAAGAAGATACTACTTCTACAGACAAACTACTATGACGCCAGGTAATAATCAAATGATTAAAGCTTTTGGTTCTGTTTATATGTACCCATATGATTGGGCTGGTGATTCATCTAATGGTGAAACACTTCAATGTTCATTACAAGATCAACCATTCCATTTAGAGTTTACTCCTGATGGAGATAATTCTTTTGGTGATGGAAGATGGTGTTCTAATTTTATAGGATACTGGGGTAGACATCACGGTAATGATGAAGGTACACCTCCTGATGGGTTTACTAGAACTGCTTCAGGGGTTTATCCTTCTGCTGGTAGCTTTGATAATTTAGATGATATCGGTGATTATGATAGTGTTGGTTCATTAGGTGGACTTAATGCTCTTGCTGGTCAAGTTTGGCAAGGAAATGGTGGTGGTGGAGCTGGTATTTGGCCAATCTACTTATCATCATATGTTAAGTTTATGAAAGCTGAAGCTGCTTTATCTTCTGGTGATGCTGCTATGGCTGCAATGTACATGGAAGCTGGAATGAATGAATCAATTACGAAAGTAATGGGCTTTTCATCTGTTGATGCATTAGCTGATTCAAGTCATTTCCCTACTTCAGGTGATGTAGCTGCTTTTGTAGCTGATGTAATGGCTAAATTCAACGCTGCTCCTTCTACATCTGCGTTAGATGGATTAGGATGGCCAGTTGAAAAAGATAAAATGGATATACTAGGTGAGCAATATTTTGTTGCTATGTATGGTGGTGCGAACGATGCATGGAACTTCATGAGAAGAACTGGACACCCAAGAACGGTTTCTAGAGGTCTTATGGACAACAATGAATCAGGAGCTTTCCCAAGAACTGGTACTTATCCGTCAAGTGAAATAAGCGCTAATCCTAACATCTTACAGAGACAAGACAATAATACCCTTGTCTTCTGGGATTCGGGAACAACTGTAATTTCTAATTAAAAAAATGAAAACTATGAGAAATATATTTAAATTTTTATTTGCTTCTTTATTTGTAGTAACTTTTTCTTGTGTTGATAGTGAAAACACTATTGATGCAGTTCTAGACTATGAAACTGGAGCGGTACTAAGAACAATTTCAGTGAATAACGCTGTCTTGAATTCTAGTGATGCTTCAAGTACATTTAATGTAACTGTAGAGGAACAAGATGAAGAAGATGGTGCTCTATTTAAACAAGTTAATGTTTACTGCCAACTAAAGGATCTTACTGACGGAAACGATAGTACGGACTTTGTGTTAGTAACATCAATAGATGCTAGTACTTTTTCTACAGGACCTGTAGGACTTCCTAGAGGAGATGTTGTTATGACATTCGGTGATGCTGCTGCTGCAATGGGCGTTGGCCCTAGCCAGTACTCACCTGGTGATGTATTTGTTGTTGGATTAGAAGTTGAATTAACAGATGGAAGAACATATGATTGGACATCTGCTGCTGGTATTATTACTGGTGGATTCTTCTCTTCTCCGTTCAAGTACAATGCTCTATTAACTTGTTCGCCAATGCCTGGAGATTATACAGTCTTTATGATTGACTCTTATGGTGATGGGTGGCAAACTACTTCAGGTGGTGACGGTGGTCAAGGACTTGAAATCAATATGGATGGTGTAATTACCTCTGTAGCTATGTGCTCTATGTGGGGAACATATGATTTCACTTGTACTCAGCCAAATGCTGCATATACTGAAGCTACAGCAATTGTAACTATTCCTGCTGGAACAGAGTCTGCTTTATGGACATTCCCTGGAGATTACTACGCTGAGATAGGGTTTAGTATTACTGGCCCTAATGGGCAAGTTGCTTATTCTGCTCTTGACCCTGGTACTGCTACTGTTGGATTACTTCCAGTAGCGATTTGTGCTCAGTAATCACAGAGTAACTGAATAATAAAAAAAAGAGCTTTATTTTAATAAAGCTCTTTTTTTTATCTTTATCCCTTAATAAAATCAGATAATGAGAATTAAATACGGGATATCTTTTCTACTACTATTTCTTTTCTATACCTGTGAAACCAATACAGGTGATACACATCTATCTTCTGAATCATATAATAACTATGTAAAAGTTCCCAGTTCTGTCAGTGGAATTGATTTTATTAATAAAATTGAGCATAATTTAGCTTCTAAAGCAAATTTATTCGATTACGACTACTTTTATAACGGCTCTGGCGTTGGTATAGCAGATTTTAACAATGATGGCTTAAAAGACGTCTTTTTGTGCGCAAATCAAGTTCAGAATAGGCTTTATTTGAATAAAGGTGATCTTACCTTTGAAGATATTACTATAACAAGTAATATTAATTTAAATAAAGGCTGGTCAAGCGGGGTTACATTTGCAGATATAAATCAAGATGGTTGGATAGACATATACATTTCTCAAGGAGGTCCTTATCAGAAGGAGAAACGAAAAAATTTACTTCTTATCAATCAGGGAGACCTAACCTTTAAAGAAAAAGCTGCAGAATATGGACTCGATGATTCAGGGATAAGTACTCAATCAGCATTCTTTGATTATGATAAGGATGGAGATCTAGATTGTATTGTAATGAATGAAAGTGACTATTATGGACTTGATCCTGTAAGATTTTACAAATTATTTGAGAATAAAGAACGTCTAAAAAATAATTCTTCACACCTGTATGAACAAAAAGATGGAAAATTTATTGATATAACTGAAAAAGCAGGCCTTTTGAAGCCAAGTTTTGGTCTTGGATTATGCGTTAGTGATTTAAATAATGATAACTGGTTAGATATATATATAGCCAATGACTACTATGTCCCGGACGCAATGTATATTAATAATGGTAATGGCACATTTACAGATAAGATAAAGAGCGCTACAAAACAAATATCATTTTATGGAATGGGAGTAGATATTGCAGATATCAATAATGACAACTTAAAGGATATCTATGTTCTTGATATGGCCTCAAGTGATCATGTAAGATCAAAAACCCTTATGGCTTCTATGAATACATCTAATTTTGATCTGATAACAAAAAAACTAGATCTCCATTATCAATACATGTTTAATTCTCTTCAACTTAATCTTGGCAACAACACTTATCATAATATTGCACAGCACTTAAAACTTGCTAAAACAGATTGGAGTTGGGCTGGACTTATATTTGATCATGATAATGATGGACTTGAAGATATATTGGTAACCAATGGATATAGAAGATATGGATCTGATAATGATTCTAGGATAAAAATAAACCAGGAAAAAAAATTATACAATGGAAAAGTTCCTCTAGAAGTAAAAGAAGAATTATACAATGCTCTTCCATCAGAAAAACTAGCAAATATTCTCTATAAAAATACAGGTGATTTAAAATTTAAAGATATTTCTGAGTTTTCTGATCTAAAAGAACCAACATTTTCTAATGGTGCTGTATATTCAGATCTAGATAATGATGGTGATCTAGATCTTATAATTAATAATATTGATCAAGAAGCCTTTGTTTTTAGAAATACTTCAAGAGAGAAAAAATTGGGGAACTTCATAAAAGTAGTTACTAAAGGAAATACTTCAGAGAACTTTGCCAAAGTAACTATTAAATATGATGAAATAATAAAAACAAAAGAATCAAAACGAGTAAGAGGATATTTATCAGCTGTGGATAATGATATTCATTTTGGACTTGGAGATAGAAAGAGTATAGATTCTCTAATAATTCAATGGAATTCTGGTAAAATAGAAAAATTGGCAAATCTAGAAGCAAATCAAACAATTGAGCTATCTGAAGAAAATGCGTCTGTAAATAAAAATTTAAATAATGGGAATAACTATTGGTTTAATAAGAGTGATTCAAGTCAATTGAATTATACCAATATAGAAAATGAATTTAATGACTTTGAAAAAGAAATACTTCTCCCCTTTAAACAATCTACCCTGGGACCATCAGTTACATCAGGTGATGTAAATAATGATAATCTAGAAGATATTTTTATCGGAGGATCTAAAGGGCAAGCTGGACAATTATTTATTCAAATAAATAATCATTATGAAAAAAAATTAAACAGAGTATTTCTTGAAGATGCAAATTATGAAGATATGGAGTCCATTTTTATTGACATTGACAGCGATAATGATCAGGATTTATATGTAGTAAGTGGCGGAAATGAGTTTAATCAGAGATCTGAAAACCTAAAAGATAGAATATATCTAAATGATGGCAATGGAAATTTCTCTAGAAGCAATCAATCAGAAATATCAGATTACACAATCAGTGGTAAAACAGTGTCTAAAATAGATTTTGATCAAGACGGTGATCAAGATTTGATTATAGGAAACAGAATTATACCTCAAAAATATCCATTACATGAACCCTCAATAATATATGAAAACATTAATGGTAAATTTAAAAATGTAACTTATAAAATTGCTCCTGAATTTGAAAATTTTGGAATAGTAAATAAAGTTATTACAACAGATATAAATAACGATGGATGGGAGGATTTTATTTGTGTAGGAGAATGGACAAATATTGGAATATTCATTAATAATAAAGGTAGCTTTAAGAATGTGTCAAATCAGAGTAATCTTGAAGATCTCTATGGGTGGTGGTTTGATATTCAAGAGACAGACGTGAATAATGATGGATATAAGGATTACATTATTGGAAATATAGGCACAAATTCAAAATATAAAACCAATAAAACAAAGCCTCTTAAGGTGTTTGCAGATGATTTTGATAATAATGGGACGCATGATTTAGTTTTAAGCTATGAATATAAAAATCAATATGTTCCTCTAAGAGGTAAGGAATGTTCTACTCAACAAATGCCATTTATTGGAGAAAAAATTCCAACATTTAATGAATTTGCTACTGCAAGTATTGAAGATATATATGGTGAAGTTATAACAAGCGCATATACGAGAAAAGTAACTGAATTCTCATCATTATTACTCTTAAATAATGGTGATTTAACATTTAGGGTAAATAAACTACCAGAGCTAGCTCAAACAATCCCAATACTTTCAAGTGATAAATATGACATAAATCAAGATGGATATGAAGATATAATAATTGGTGGGAACATTTATAATACAGAAGTAGAGACACCAAGGCTTGACAATCAATTTGCATTAGTCTTACTATCAAATAAAAAAGATAATTACATAGCAATTGGACCAGAAAAAACTGGATTGTATACAAATGGAAATACAAAATCACTAAAAATAGTTAAAGGTGAAAAACCTATACTAATAATTGCAAATAATAATGGTGATTCAGAAGTATTTCAGATAAATATTGAAAAATAAAAACACTATACAAATAAATACATAATTCATAATAGTATAGAGTTGAAACAGATAACAATTAAATAAAATAAATGGAAAAAGGGTTAGATATATATGGAATTCGAGCTGTGATTGAAGCCATTAAATCTGGGGATAAAACAATAGATAAAATATTTATTCAAATTGGATTGACAGGAAGATTAATTAATGAACTTGAGGCTCTTATTAGAAAAAATAAACTAAAATCATCCTATGTTCCAACACAAAAACTAGACAAACTATCAAAAAAGAATCATCAAGGTGTAATTGCTAGAATTTCTCCAATTGAGTTTTATGAGCTTCAGGAAATTATGGAGAAAATAGAAGATAAAAAAGATGCATTAATATTAATCCTTGACCAAATTAATGACGTAAGAAATTTTGGGGCAATAATTCGTACAGCTGAAGTATCAGGAGTAGATGCAATTATAATTCAAAACCAATCATCTGCACCAATCAACGCCGATACAGTAAAAACAAGTGCAGGAGGAGTTTTTAACGTTCCTATTTGTAAAGTAAGCCACATAAAAGATGCTATTTACCATTTAAAATCTTCAAAAATATCGGTTATAGCAACTAGTGAAAAAGCAGAAAAAAATATTTATGATCTATCACTAAAAAAGTCTGTTGCAATCATTATGGGATCTGAAGAGAGAGGAATAAGCTCGTCCGTTCTTAAATTATCTGATGAAATGGTTAAATTACCAATATTTGGAAAAATTGAATCACTAAATGTTTCTGTAGCAACTGGAATTTTTCTATATGAGGTAATAAGGCAAAGAATATAAATTACTCTATAAATAACTGCTCAAATCAGATAAATTATTTACCGAAATGATATTATCATTAGGATCAATGTTGTGATAATTAAATAAAATTGCATTTACTCCCACATTAATAGCGCCTAATATATCTGCCTGATAGCTATCCCCGATCATTAATGAGTTAGAATTTATTGCATTTGCCTTTTTTAAAGCGTAATCAAATATTATTGGACTAGGTTTTTTATACCCTACTTCTTCAGAAATTGTAATTGTTTTAAAATATTTAGCAATTGTTGATTTTTCTAATTTCTTTTTTTGAACTTCCTTAAAACCATTAGTAATTATATGCATGCTATATTTATTTTCTAAATATTCTAATATTTCTATTGCACCTGGAATTAAGTGATTAAAATCAGACAAGTAATCTATATAATCAAAGGAGAGTTTTCTTATCATACTATCCCCTACTTCAATTTTTAGTTTCTTAAATGTATCTGCTAGCCTATAAAACCTTAATTTTTCCTTTGATATCTTATTTTCTCTATACAAGTCCCAATAATTAGTATTAATAGGATGATATGCCTCTAAAAATACATCTATATCAATCTCTAATTCATTTAGATTAAAAATTTTGATAAAAGTTAGATTAGAATTCTTGTCAAAATCCCATAGAGTATGATCTAAATCAAAAAATATGTCTGTTATATTGTCTTTATTCATAAATAAATTTACTTGTTCATAAGATCATTTATTAGTCCTAGATCAATTCCTTCAAATTTTCCAGAGCTCATCATCAACAATGCTAAATTAGAAAATTCTAATGATGATAAATAGTTAATTAAATCCTTAGCGTTATTTATTACTATTAAATTATTATGATTAAAAGCTGTCTTAATATCACTATCTACTAAGTCCTTATTTCCTTTTAATTTAAGGGCTTTTTTTGAATAAAAAATTATTGCTTCATCTGCAGAGCTTAATGTATTGTGATATTCTGTTATAAAATCAATATTTAAGCTGCTATAAGTATGTAATTCAAGACATGCTATAATTTTTTTGTTAGAATTTTGAATTCTTACAGCTGATGTTGTAGCCATGACTTTGCTTGGGGAATGAGCAAAATCTTTATAGGCAATTGAATTTAAATTTTTACATACTAATTCTAATCTATTACTTGCTCCATCAAATGAAGTTATAGCCTTGCAAAAACTATCCTCATCAACTCCCATTTGCTGGCAAATGAATTTAGCACCCATTAAGTTATTCAGATTATGTTCTCCAAAAATCATTAAAGGAATATTTCTATTATTTATCTCTATAGATGTAACATTATTTTTCACAGAATATGAAGGAGTGTTGTAAGGAATTTTATTAATCCTATTAGTTGATTTGTTAACCATACTATTTAAATCAATATCATCACTATTGTATATTAATGTTCCTTTTTCTTTAATTGAATCAATAAAAATTTTGAATTGTTCTAAATAAATTTCATAGGTAGGAAATACATTAATATGATCCCATGCTATACCGCTAATTAGAGCTAAATCAGGGTTATATAAATGGAACTTAGGCCTTAAGTCTATAGGAGAAGTAAGGTATTCATCCCCCTCTAATATTATAAATCTATTTTCCTTTGTTATTTTGACCATTACATCAAAGCCTTTTAACTGAGCACCAACCATGTAATCAACATCAATATTATTAAAGTTCATAACATGCAGAATCATAGATGTTATAGTAGTCTTACCATGACTTCCTCCAATAACAACTCTAAATTTATTTCTTGATTGATTAAATATAAATTCAGGGTATGAAAATATTTTTATCTCCAATTCCCTTGCTCTTAAAAGTTCAGGGTTATCTGATTTAGCATGCATCCCAAGAATGACTGCATCTAATTCTTTAGAAATATTTTCAACATTCCATCCATACTTTTCTGGCAATAAACCGTGCTTCATTAATCTTGATTTAGAAGGATCATTAATGATATCATCACTTCCAGAAACAATGTAGTTTTTATTTTTTAATGCTATAGCTAAATTATGCATAGCAGCCCCACCTATTGCTATAAAATGAATTCTCATTGAGAAATAAGTTTTTTTAATTTCAATAATTCTTTATACAAGCTATTATTTTTAATATTATTAGAATTATAATAAACAAATGCGTTATCTAACTGCTCATTTGCTTTAGAAAAATCATTCTTATGTAAATATATTTTTGCCAGAAGGTAATATGCATAATCAGGAGTAGATCTATCTCTAGAAGTAAAATTTTCTATATAATATCTTAGTTGTAATATTCCCCTATCTAAATTTATCTTATTGTTAGCGCATAATTCACCAATACTAAAATTCAAGTAGTTATAATCATATTCTGTATTGAAAGAGTCTATATTTTCAACTATTTTATTCAAATAAATATTTGACATTTTATAATCATCCTTAAAATCATAAATATATTTCTTTGCAAACAAGCCATCAATTTGAGAGATATTTTCTAATTCATTGGCATATTGCAAGGCAAGGGATTTACTACCTCCTAATAGTTGAGGTAGTTCTGTGAAAATTTGAATTAACGCCCACATAGCAGGCTTATTTTTATAATCTAATTCTACAGATTTTAACAAATATTTCTTTGATGTATTGATTAAACTAAGTGATTTAAACATATTAGTTTCATTAGCTTTAGCTGCTAATGTTCCTCCAAGCTTGTAATTATACAAAGAATTATCGCTGTCTAATTCAACTAATTTTTGATACTGAATTATTGCATTATCCCAGTCTTTTATATAACCATAGCAATCCCCTAATTTTTTTATTAATATCTCACTATTTGGGTTTTCTTTTATTGAATTTATAATAGCTTTTTCTGCAACTATATACTGCTTATTATCAATTAAAGAATCTATGTATTGATCTTGTAGCTGAAAATTAAATATTATTAAAAGAAATAGTAAAATATTATAAAAGGTCATCTGAATTATATTAAACTAACTATTTAGCATATGCCATAATTTTTCTTTTAGCTCTAAAATTCCTTGATTAGCTACTGACGAAATAAAGATATAATCAACATCAAGTTGTTTTTCTAGTTCTATTGAAATTTCCTTGCTTAATTCATCATCTAGTAAGTCAGATTTGGTAACAGCGATTAATCTGTCTTTATCTAACATTTCTGGATTATATTTCTTTAATTCATTCAAGAGAATTTTATATCTATTATTAATATCGTCTGAGTCAGATGGAATTAAAAAAAGTAAAATAGAATTTCTTTCAATATGTCTTAAAAAATAGTGACCTAGACCCTTCCCCTCTGCTGCACCTTCAATAATTCCAGGTATATCAGCCATTACAAATGTTTGATAATCCTTATACTTGACAATTCCTAGATTGGGCTTTAAAGTAGTAAACTCGTAATCCCCAATTTTTGGCTTAGCATCAGTAATTACTGATAATAAAGTTGATTTCCCTGCATTCGGAAAGCCAACTAAACCAACATCAGCTAATAATTTTAACTCTAATGTAATTTTTTTTTCTTCATTAGGCATCCCTGATTGGGCATATCTAGGAGTTTGATTAGTTGAAGACTTAAAATGCCAATTACCTCTTCCCCCTATTCCTCCATGACATACAATTTCAGTATCTCCCTTGTTGGTAATCTCAAATAACTTCTTCTGAGTTTTTGGATTTTTAATAACTGTTCCAAGAGGAACATCTATATAAACATCAGTCCCGTCTGCACCCGTGCTTCTACTTCTTCCACCATCATTTCCGTGTCCTGCCTTAAAATGTCTTTTAAATTTTAAATGGTATAAAGTCCAATAATTTGGATTACCTCTAACGATTATATGACCTCCTCTACCTCCATCTCCACCATCTGGACCCCCTTTAGCAACATATTTTTCGCGTCTTAGATGAACAGATCCTTTACCTCCTTTTCCAGAAGTAACATTTATTTTTACATAATCAACAAAATTACCCTCTGTCATAGTAACAAATTATTTAATATTAATAATTAACCAGTTATAGGGAATCTATTACTTTTCTCAATCTTATGCTTGTCTCTTCTATTTTCCCTTCACCATTAATTCCATAATATCTATCCTGTTTTTGATAATATTCTTTTAAAATTGCTGTTTTTTTATAGTATTCTTTTATTCTATTTTTTATAATTGATTCGTTAGAATCATCAACTCTACCGCTGGTTTCTCCCCTTTTTATTAATCTTGAAATAAGTATACTATCTTCTACCTCAAATGCTATCATTGCTGAAATATTTGTATTGTTTGAATTCATTAAATGATCTAAGGCCATTGCTTGACTAGTAGTTCTAGGAAAACCATCAAATATAAACCCATTACAATCCAGATTACTTGCCACAACCTCATTAAACATTTCAATCGTTACCTCATCAGGAACTAATTCACCCTTATCCATATATTGTTTAGCAAGAATTCCTAAAGAGGTGTTATTTTTGATATTATATCTAAAAACATCACCAGTAGAAATATGAAATAAATTATAAGCATCCTTAATAATCTCTGCCTGAGTTCCTTTTCCTGCCCCTGGAGGTCCAAATAAAACTATATTTTTCATTAATAATCTATTATATTGTTATGAAGGCAATTTATATAGACAAATATAATCAAATCAATAGGTTAATTTCTAATTGATTAAATATTAAAATGTATTTTTACGTTAGTTTAATTTATTGAAATATTAAATCTTATATGCAGTACTTCTCTACTAACTTTAAGCTTGGTATTCTAGGTGGAGGTCAGCTTGGAAAAATGATGTTGTCAGAATGTGCAAAATTTGATATATACTGCATTGTACTTGATCCAAATGAAGATGCTCCATGCAGTAATCTAGCCTCAGAATTTTTTGTAGGAGATTTAATGGATTATGATACAGTGTTAAATTTTGGTAATAAAGCAGATGTTATAACTATTGAGATTGAAAATGTTAATGCTGATGCATTAGAAAAATTAGAATCTTTAGGTAAAAAAGTTTACCCTTCATCAAATAATATTAAAACAATTCAAAATAAAGGTCTTCAAAAGATTTTTTATAAAGAAAACAATCTTCCAACCTCTGATTTTAAAATTTATGCAAATTTAAAATCTATTGAAGAAGATCTATTAGAAAATAAATTAAATTTTCCTTTTGTCTGGAAAAGTGCTCAATTTGGATATGATGGGAAAGGAGTTAAAATTGTGGAAAACAAAGATCAGATAAAAGAACTTCCAAATTTGGAATGTATTGTTGAAGAAAAAATAAAAATACAAAAGGAGCTTTCTGTAATTATCTCTAGAAATGAGTCCAATCAAGAATCAACTTATCCAATTGTTGAAATGGAATTTAATCAGCAATCAAATCTAGTGGAACGAGTGATTTGTCCAGCTAATATTCCTCTACCAATAGAGAAAACTGCAGTTCAAATTGCAATAAACTTGTCTAGATCACTTAATCATATTGGCCTATTAGCTATAGAAATGTTTTTAACTCAAGACAATAAAGTTCTAATTAATGAAATTGCACCAAGGCCTCATAATTCTGGTCATCACACAATAGAATGTTGCTATACTTCTCAGTTTGAACAACATCTAAGAAGTATTCTTAATCTACCCCTTGGAGATACATCTATTAAAATTCCAGGAATTATGTTAAATTTGGTAGGTGAGAATAAGGTTGAAGGCGATGTTGTATATGAAAATATGGAAAAGGTAATGAGGTTTACAGGTGTAACGCCTCACATTTATGGAAAAAGAAAATCAAGATTAAATAGAAAAATGGGGCATATAACAATTGTAAATAAGAATATAGATGATGCAATTGAAATGTCTAAGGAAATAAAAAAAATTATAAAAGTAACTACAAAATAATATGCTAGAAGTAGGAATTATAATGGGAAGTAAAAGCGATCTCCCAGTCATGCAAAATGCTATAGATATTCTAAATGAATTCGAAATAGATTCAGAAGTAGAGATTGTATCAGCTCACAGAACTCCAGAAAAGATGTTTAAGTACGCGCAAGATGCTAAGAAAAAAGGCATTAAGGTTATTATTGCTGGAGCTGGAGGTGCTGCGCATCTTCCAGGAATGATTGCTTCAATAACTACCCTTCCTGTTATCGGAGTTCCCATCAAATCTAGAAATTCAATAGATGGATGGGATTCAATTCTTTCAATTTTACAAATGCCTGATGGTGTTCCAGTAGGAACAGTGGCTCTAAATGGTTCAAAAAATGCAGGCATACTTGCTGCACAGATATTAGCAACTACTAATGATAAATTAAGTCAGAAAATTGAAGATTATAAAAAGGAACTTGAAAATAAAGTTATTTCTTCAAACAAAGATTTAAAACAACAATAGTAATACCCATAAAACAGGAATTCCCTCAACCCAAAATGATGAATAGAATTTTGATTGTCTTTTTTTGCTATTGATAATTAAAAATATCATTAGAAATGAAATTATAAAAATGTCTAATGATAAATTATCTATAACATTAAGTTTTATTTTTAAAAATTCAATTAAAAGAAAAAATAGGATCATTATAAATCCTAAAATTTTTGTGTTTCTAATACCAATTTTTTGAGGAATTGTACTTAATCTAGTATCATCAATATCTATATCTCTAATTTCAAATGGTATAATTACGATTAAAACATAAATAAAAATCTGAATAAAAATAAGTAGTATAAATAATAGCCCTAAATCCTTGTAAAATTGCAAAGGGAGTAATACAGTAATTAAAGTCCATACTAATGCAACAAGATATATTTTTAAGCCTTTTGTTGCGCGTAAATTATAATTTGAAATTAAAAATGTTGGGATAGCATATAAAAATGTAATTATACCAGCAAATGATACTAAAACAATCTCATATAATGATAAATAAAATGTAAAGAAAAACGCAGACAAGAAAGAAAAAATTGAAATCACTATAATAACCTTTATTTTATATGAAATATTATTATAGTTGTCAATTATAAATTTGAAATATTTAATAAAATTATATGCTAATAAGCTAGAAAAAAAAGTAAAATATAATAGATTATTATTTATAGATGAACAATACTTTATCATTATCATAGCCTGCAAACAACATACTGATAAAGAGACGTGTATACTAGAATCTATATAAAAGTTAAAAAAATGTTTGAGTAATTTCATCTAATTATTACTTGTTGATAAACTAATAATCATATTTAATAATTAATAGCAGATAATATTATAAAAATATCATTATTTAAGTATTTTTACATCCACTAATTCATCATTTTAATGAATACTGAATCTTTCTTAATAAGACATATTGGTCCACGAGATGAAGATATCAAAAAAATGCTTAAAACAATCAAGGCAAAATCTCTTGATCAACTTATTGATGAAACCCTGCCTAATGATATAAAATTAAAAAAACCTATAGAATTAGATAACCCATTAAGTGAGTCTGAATATTTAATGCATCTTAAAAAGATATCAGGATTAAATAAAGTTTATAAATCCTATATTGGATTAGGATATAATAGATCATATTTGCCCGCTGTAATCCAAAGGAATATTTTAGAAAATCCAGGATGGTATACAGCATATACTCCATATCAAGCAGAAATATCACAGGGTCGAATGGAAGCCTTACTTAATTTCCAGACCATGATTACTGATTTAACAGGAATGGAAATTTCTAATGCATCATTATTAGATGAAAGTACTGCTGCAGCTGAAGCTATGAACTTATTATATGCTGTAAGGGATAGGGAGCAGAAGAAAAGTAATGTATCAAAATTCTTTGTTTCTAAAGATGTTTTTCCTCAAACTCTTTCTGTATTGAAGACTAGGTCAAAACCTATAGGAATTGAATTAGTTATTGATGATGTTGAGAATTTTGATTTTGATTCTACATTTTTTGGTGCATTAATTCAATATCCTGGAGCATCTGGAGAAATAAAAAATATTAGTTCATTTATTTCTAAATGTATTTCTAGTAATATTAAAACTGCCGTTGCAGCTGATATTTTAAGTCTAGTACTTTTAGAATCCCCTGGGAAAATTGGTGCAGATGTTGTAGTTGGGACAACCCAAAGATTCGGAATACCCCTTGGCTATGGCGGACCACATGCAGGATATTTTGCAACCAAGGAAGCCTACAAAAGAAATATTCCTGGAAGAATTATTGGCATTTCAATTGATTGTGATGGAGATAAAGCCTTCAGAATGGCATTACAAACAAGAGAACAGCACATAAAACGAGATAAGGCTACATCAAACATATGTACTTCTCAAGTTCTTTTGGCAGTTATGGCTGGCATGTATGCAGTATATCACGGTCCTAAGGGACTTAAAGAAATTGCTAATAAAGTTCATTTTACTGCTGTAACACTATCAAAAAAATTGAAATCCTTAGGATTAAATCAATTAAATTCATCGTTTTTTGATACTATAAGAATTGAAGCTAATAGAAATGATATAGAAAAAGAAGCTGAACGATATGAGATAAATTTTTATTATCCATCTAAAAATATAGTTTCAATAACTATAAATGAAACGATTACTAAAGATGATCTGAACGATATAGTCTCGGTTTTTTCAAAGATTACAAAAAAAACAATTACCACATTAGATAAAATTGAAGAAGAGTCTACAATTGGAAAATCATTTATTAGAAAAACTAATTTTTTGACAAACTCTGTATTTAGTTCATATCATTCAGAAACTGAATTGATGAGATACATGAAATCTTTAGAAAATAAAGATTTATCCCTTAATAGATCCATGATATCATTAGGATCATGCACTATGAAATTAAATGCATCGGCAGAAATGCTTCCGTTAAGTTGGAATAGTTGGGGAAATATCCATCCTTTTGCTCCAAAATCTCAAACAAAAGGATTTGAATTTGTCTTAAAAAAACTTGAAAATCAACTAAAAGAAATTACGGGTTTTTCTGCAACATCATTACAACCCAATTCTGGTGCTCAAGGAGAGTATGCAGGATTAATGGTAATTAAGGCATTTCACGAAAGTAAAAGAAATAGCAATAGAAATATATGTTTAATCCCTTCATCTGCTCACGGGACTAATCCAGCAAGTGCTGTGATGGCAGGCATGAAAGTAGTAGTAGTTAAATCAAATGAAAAAGGTAATATTGATATAGATGATTTAAAGTCAAAAGCTATTGAAAATAAAGAAAATTTAGCTGCCTTGATGGTTACTTATCCTTCAACTCATGGAGTTTTTGAGTCAAATATAATTGAAATAACAAATACTATTCATCATAACGGGGGGCAAGTATATATGGATGGAGCAAATATGAATGCTCAAGTTGGTATAACAACCCCAAAAATAATTGGAGCAGATGTTTGCCATCTCAATCTACATAAAACTTTTGCAATTCCGCATGGTGGTGGTGGACCTGGAGTAGGTCCTATATGCGTGGCAAAACATCTAGCGCCATTCTTGCCTTCTAATCCTATTATAAACGTTGGGGGAACAAATGCGATTAGTGCTATTTCTTCTGCTCCGTATGGTTCAGCATTAGCCTGTTTAATCTCGTATGGATATATATCAATGTTAGGAGCAGAAGGACTCACAAAAGCTACAAAAATTGCAATTTTAAATGCTAATTATATAAAAGAGCGATTATCAAAAAAATATAAAATTCTTTATTCTGGCAAGCTCGGAAGAGCTGCTCATGAAATGATAATTGATTGTAGACCCTTTAAAGAAAATGGGATAGAGGTTAGTGATATTGCCAAAAGATTAATTGACTACGGATTTCACGCCCCAACTGTATCATTCCCAGTTGCAGGAACATTGATGATAGAACCAACAGAAAGTGAGAGTAAAAATGAATTAGACAGATTCTGTAATGCTATGTTATCAATTAGGGAAGAAATCTCTAATTGTTCGGAAAATGATAAAAATAATATTTTAAAAAATGCACCACATACTCTTTCAATGGTTACATCCGATAATTGGAAATATGATTATTCAAGAGAACAAGCTGCATTTCCAATTGAATATTTAAAAGAAAATAAATTCTGGGCATCAGTTAGACGAGTAGATGATGCATACGGAGATAGAAATCTAATATGTAATTGTGTTTCAATAGAAGAATATAGTAGTTAATATTTTAATTAATTATTAATATTTAATAAGTTTAACAATAGAAAGTAATTAACAATTAAAAAATGGGAATAAAAATAATAGGTAGTGGAAGTTGTATTCCAGAAGTTATTCTAGAAAATTCTACATTTATAAAGAATTCATTTTATAATTCAGATGGGACTAAAATTGAATCACCTAATTCCGAGATCATTGAAAAATTTAAAAAAATTACTGGGATTAGAGAAAGAAAATATGCAAATAAAGATTTAAATACCTCCGACCTTGGATTTATTGCTGCAAAAAATGCTATTGAGAATGCCAATATTGATCCTGAAACTATCGATTATATTATTTTTGCTCACAACTTTGGAAATGTAAAATATAATTCTAACAGAGTAGATGTTTTCCCTGGATTAGCAGTGAGAGTTAAAAATTTATTAAAAATCCAAAATCCAAAATGTGTTGCTTATGATATTTTGTTTGGATGTCCAGGATGGCTTGAAGCAGTTATTCAAGCAAAAAGTTTTATAAAATCTGGTATGGCAAAACGCTGTCTAGCTATAGGGGCTGATACTCTATCCAGAGCCATTGATGAATATGATAGAGATGCAATGATTTATGCAGATGGTGCTGGAGCAACCATTCTTGAAGAATCAGATGAAAAAGGTGGAATTTTGTCTCATAAAACTGAGTCATATACAAATGATGAGCTTTACTATTTATTTTATGGAAAGTCGAATAATCAATCCTTAAATAATAATTCTAGATATATAAAGATGAATGGCAGAAAAGTTTATGAATTTGCTCTAAAAAATGTTCCAAGTGCAATTAAAATGTGTATCGATGAAGCTGGGGTTAAAATATCTGACGTAAAAAAAATATTACTCCATCAAGCTAATGCAAAAATGGATACTGCTATGGGTAAGAGGTTATATGAATTATATGACCTTGAATTTGATGAAGATATTATGCCATTAACCGTAAAATATTTTGGCAATAGTTCAGTTGCAACTATTCCAACAATGTTAGATTTAATAAGGAGAAAAAAATTAGATAACCACGTTTTTAACTCTGGTGATATTATAATTTTTGCTAGTGTAGGTGCTGGCATGCATATTAATGCAATGGTTTATCAATATTAAAATTGATAAATGTATAATGACAACTATCCATATAAGAGATTTAATATAACACTTGAGTTTTTACAAAACCATATAGAAAAAGACAAATTAATTCTGGATCTAGGCGTAGAGAACCCCCTTTCATCATTAATAAGAGATAATGGTTATAGAGTAGAAAATACTTCTGGTGAAGATCTTGACATTGATAGATCTAAAATTATAAATTCAAATGCTGAAGTAGTAACCGCTTTTGAAGTTTTCGAACATTTGTTAGATCCTTATAATGTTCTTAAAGATATTAAAGCAAAAAAACTAGTTGCAAGTGTTCCATTAAGATTATGGTTCGCAAGTGCTTATAAAAATGATGATGATGATAGAGACAGGCATTTTCATGAATTTGAAGATTGGCAGTTTAAATGGCTTCTTAATAAAGCAGGATGGAAAATCATAGATTATAAAAAGTTTACAAATCCTGTAAAAAAGATAGGCATAAGGCCTTTTTTTAGATTGATTACTCCTAGATATTATTTAGTATACGCAGAGAAAATATAATACACTAAATGAATATATATATTATAATGCCTGTGTTTAATGAAGAAAAGTTTTTAAACGATTCTATAGATTCTATAGTAAAACAAATATTACTTCCAAAAAAGCTATTACTTATCAATGATAGTTCAACTGACAATTCAGAAAATATATTAAAAAAATATTCTAATAAATTTTCTTGGATTGAGTATATAAATATAGAGTCAAAACAGATTCATATTCCTGGAGAAAAGGTAATCAATGCCTTTAATAAAGGTTTGGATAAACTTGATTCAAATTATGATATAATATGCAAATTTGATTCTGATATTATCTTGCCAAATAATTATCTGGAATCAGTTGTAAAAATATTTATAAATAATCTAAAAGTAGGAATAGCTGGGGGAAACCTATGTGTAAAGAAAAATAATCATTGGATGTATGAAAACATATCTTCAAAAGATCATGTAAGAGGGCCAATTAAATCATATAGAAAAAAGTGTTTTGAGGAAATTAATGGACTAAGATCATCAATAGGATGGGATACTGTAGATGTTTTGATTGCACAATTTTATGGTTGGGAAATAAAAACAGATAAAACTCTATTGGTTAAACATTTAAAACCCACAGGAACAAATTATTCTTATAATTCTAAATTTCTACAGGGAGAGGCTTTGTATAAGATGAGGTTTGGAGTAGTATTAAGTTTAATTTCTGTTATAAAAACTTCAAATAACCTTGGTAGGTTTTCAATGATATTTTTTGCCTTTTTTGGATATTTAAATGCATTTGTTAAAAGGAAAGAAAAAATCGTTACAAAAAAACAAGGTAAATTTATTAGAAAATTTAGATGGGGAAAAGTTTATTCTAAATTGTTAAAAAGCTAATTCGTTTAAATCTACATTTCCTCCAGAAATAACTACTCCAACTTTTTTATTTCTATAAATTTCTTTTTTAGCAATCAATCCAGCTAACGCTACAGCACTAGATGGTTCAATTACAAGATCTAATTTTTCAATAAAAATTTTCATCGTATTTATAATCTCATTTTCCTTAACGCATATAATTTTTCTAATTAATTTTTTAATTATTGGAAAATTAATATCACCCAAATTTGTTCTTAATCCATCAGCAATTGTTTTTGTGCTAGAGTTATATTCAATCTTTCCAGACTGTAATGACCTATAGGCATCATCTACTTCTTTTGGCTCAACTCCTATAACTTCACATTTATTTGAAAAAACATCTGAAGCTATAGCAATCCCTGAGATTAATCCTCCTCCTCCAATAGGTGCTAAAATGTAATCTAAATCTGGAAATTCTTTTAATAATTCTGTTCCAATAGTTGAATTCCCTAAAATCACATCAATATCATTAGATGGATGAATAAAATGTAAATCATTTTCTAATAAAATTTTAGAAGTTGTTTTTTCTCTGGCCTCAAGAGTAGACTTACATTCAATTAAATTAACATCATATTTCAAAACAGAATTTTTCTTAATTCTTGGAGCATTTTCTGGCATAACTATATAAGCATTTATGTTTTGCAAATTAGATGCACATGCTAGACCCTGAGCAAAATTTCCTGACGAATGTGTTATAACTCCTTTTTCTTTAGATTTTTTTGAAAGAGACTTAAGTGCATTTGAAGCTGCTCTTATCTTAAAAGAGCCTGTTTTTTGAAAATTTTCACATTTAAAGTAAACCTTACAATCACATAAATCATTAATAAAATCAAATTGTAAAACAGGTGTTTTATTTATAAATGGTTTAATCTTTTCGTGAGTTTCTAATAATAAATCTTTAGAAAATTCCATCTAATCTATTATTAAATATTTTGAATATAATTCAAGGATGCATCAGAAAGTTTTTTAATTCCTTTTAAATAATCGCCACCAGCAGTAGCATAGAAAGGTTGTCCCCCGCCATTAGCTTTAATATGTTTTGATAATTCATTAATCACATTACGTGCATCGTAGTTCTTGCTTTTCACGAGTTCCTTAGAAATATAACAGCTTATATAAATTTTAGAATTATATTCAGAAATTAGAATAATAAATAAATTGTTGAATTCATTTCCAAGACCAAAAATTAAATTTTTCATTGCTGATGGATTTAGAGAAACATTTCTTGAAATAAATCTAATCCCTTTCTTTTCTTCTAATTGAGTTTTAATTGATTCTTTTATTGAATTAATTTTTTTCTTTATAAATTGATCTCTCTCCTTTTTTAATTTATTATTTTCTTCTATTAACTCAGCAATAGACTTAACAATATTTCCTGAATTATTTAATAATTTTCTTGTTTTATTATACTCGTTTTCTTTATCAGTATAATACTCTTTTACTGAATCAAATGTAATAGCTTCAATTCTTCTTATTCCTGAAGCTATAGCACCTTCAGATTTTATCTTAAACTGCCATATATCAGAAGTGTTTTTTACATGAGTTCCTCCGCAAAGCTCATATGAACTCCCAAATTTAATGGTCCTTACTGTATCTCCATATTTTTCATCAAATAAAGCAATTGCACCATCAGAAATAGCTTTATCAATTGGAACATTTCTGTTTTCTTCCAAGTCTAATTTTCCTTCAATTCTTGCATTGATAAAATTCTCTATTTCAGTTAACTGATCCATATTTACTTTAGAAAAGTGCGAGAAATCAAAACGCAAATGATCAGAACTTACTCTGCTACCTTTTTGCTGAACATGATCTCCTAAAACTTCTCTTAGAGCTTGATGAAGAAGATGAGTTGCAGTATGATTGCACTGGGTTCTAAACCTTTGCTTTCTATCTACTACTGCATTAAATGTCTCTGATACATTTTTTGGCAAGTTTTTTGTTATATGAATAGATAAATTCCCTTCTTTAACAGTATCAGTTATATATATAATATCTCCATTAGGAGATTCCAAATAACCTTTGTCACCAACTTGACCACCTGATTCAGCATAAAATGGTGTTAAATTAAATACTAACTGATATAGTTCACCATCTTTAGAAGAAATTACTTTTCTATATTTAACCAACTTTACCTTAGATTCTAGAGAGTCATAACCTATAAACTCTTGTACTGGATCGTTTATCAAGACTACCCAATCATCAAATGATTTTTCACTAGCAGCTCTTGATCTATTTTTTTGATTCTCTAATTGCTTTTCAAATCCTTTTATATCAAGTTTTAATCCTTTTTCATTTAATATTAAGGAAGTCAAATCAACAGGGAATCCAAATGTATCATATAGTTCAAAAGCTTTTTCTCCAGAAATTATTTTTTTCTTACTTGAATTGATTATTTGATCTAAAAGGACTAATCCTTGATCCAAGGTCCTTAAAAAAGAACTCTCCTCTTCTTTTATTACATTTTCTATTAGTTTTCTTTGTGATTTTATTTCAGGATATGCACTTCCCATTTTTTTAACTAAAACACCAACTAATCTATATATAAAAGGCTCTTTTTTATCTAAAAAAGTAAAGGCATATCTAATTGCTCTTCTTAAAATACGTCTTATAACATATCCTTTTCCAGTATTACCAGGAAGTTGTCCGTCAGAAATTGAGAATGAAACTGCTCTTAAATGGTCAGATATGACCCGCATGGCTACATCTACATTATTTTCCGTCCCATACTCTAATCCAGTAATAGTTTCAATTTCTCTAATAATAGGTGTAAAAATATCTGTTGAATAATTGGACTCTACTCCCTGAATAACCATACATAATCTCTCAAAACCCATTCCAGTATCAATATGTTTTTTGGGCAAATCCTCTAATTTACCATTTGCCTTTCTATTGTATTGAATAAATACCAAATTCCACAATTCAACAACCTTTGGATGATCCTTATTAACCAAATCTCTTCCAGAAATATTATTTTTTTCTTTTTCATCCCTTAAATCAATATGAATTTCACTACATGGTCCACAAGGACCTTGATCTCCCATTTCCCAGAAATTATCCTTCTTTTCAAAATTTAATATTCTTTCTTCAGGTATTATCTTTTTCCATATATCATATGCTTCTGTATCTAATGGAACATTATCTTTATTAGATCCGCAGAATATTGTTACATATAGGTTGTCTGGGTTAATTTTATATACTTTTGTTAATAATTCCCAAGACCATTCAATAGCTTCTTTCTTAAAATAATCTCCAAAACTCCAATTGCCTAACATCTCAAAAAATGTATGATGATAAGTGTCTATTCCAACTTCTTCCAAATCATTATGTTTCCCTGAAACTCTAAGACATTTTTGACTATTAGCAATTCTCTTACTTTTTGGATTAGATTCTCCTAGAAAAAATTCCTTAAATGGTGCCATTCCTGAATTAATGAACATTAAACTAGGATCGTTTTTTGAAATAATGGGTACAGAAGAATGTATCTGATGATTTTTACTAATAAAAAAATCTAAAAATTTATTTCTTATTGTTTGAGAATTCATTTTTCAGATTACCATTAGACTAAATTACACATAATGTAAAACTATTGTTATATTTGCATTAATATTTTTACAATCAGTAAGAATATACAAAAATACGATTTTAAATTATGCCTAAAGTAAAATATTATTACGATTCTAATACGCTTTCGTATAAAAAAATTAAAACAACTAAAAGAACTGTTTTAAAATACGTTTCAGTATACCTTTTGGGTTCTGCATTGTTTGGATTTTTATTTATTCTAATTGTAAGTAAATATTTTGAATCCCCAAAAGAAAAATCTCTAACACGAGAACTGCAAAATTTACAAATGCAATTTACAGTTTTAAATAAAAAAATGGATAATGCTGAAAGTGTATTATCAAATATTGAGGAAAGAGATAATGCTATTTATAGAATATATTTTGACGCTAATCCAATTAGTGAAGATAAAAGAAAAGCTGGTATAGGTGGTGTAAATAGATATAAAAAATATGATGGATATGATTACTCAAACTTAATTAAAGAGAGTGCTAAAAAAATTGATATTTTACAAAAAAGAATGATTATTCAGTCTAAGTCTTTAGATGAAATCACAAGCCTTGCCTCTAAAAAGGAAAAGTTATTGAAATCAATTCCTGCAATTCAACCAATAAATAATAATAATCTTACAAGAATAGCTTCAGGTTTTGGCTATAGATCAGATCCATTTACAAAGGTTTTAAAGTTTCATTATGGCATGGATTTTACAGCTCCTAGAGGAACACCTATATATGCAAGTGGTGATGGTATTGTTAAAAGAGCTGATAGTAGATCGTCTGGATATGGCAAACATATTAGAATTGATCACGGATATGGATATACCAGCTTATATGCACATCTCTACAAATACAATGTAAAAAAATATCAAAAAGTAAAAAGAGGTGATTTAATTGGTTATGTTGGAAGTTCTGGGAGGTCTAATGCACCACATCTTCACTATGAAATATTTAAAGATAAAATTAAAATTAATCCAGTTAATTTCTATTATGGTAATTTAACAGCTAAAGAATTTGATGAATTATTAAAGAAAACTTCTCTTGTAAATGAATCACTTGACTAATGAAAGTTGATCTTCCTGAAAAAAGATATTATTCAATTGGTGAAGTAGCTGATGCATTTGATGTTAATCCTTCACTAATTAGATTCTGGGAAACTGAATTTTCAATTTTAAATCCTAAAAAAAATGCAAAGGGTAATAGAAAATTCACAACGCAAGATGTTGAAAATTTAAGTCACGTATATTTTTTAGTAAAAGAACGAGGATATACTATTGAGGGTGCAAAAACATATATAAAAGAGCATAAAAAGAAATCTCTAAATACACTTGGTATAATAAATAAACTAAAAGAAATTAGATCTAGATTAATAAAGATAAAAGAACAACTTTAACTTATTTCTTTCTCATATATATATCAATCTGCGCTCCACATAAGTCAAAATTTTCTCTAATTTTATTTTCAAGAAATCTTTTATAAGGGTCCTTTATATACTGAGGTAAATTACAAAAGAAAGCAAATTGTGGATGTGAAGTAGGAAGTTGTGTAATGTATTTTATCTTAACATACTTCCCCTTTATTGCTGGTGGTGGATACTTAGCAATTATTGGTAATAAAATATCGTTTAATTCTCTAGTTTTAATTTTTTTAGACCTATTAGTATATACATCAACTGCAGATTCAATTGCCTTATATATTCTTTGCTTATTTATTATTGAAACAAAAATTATTGGAACATCAACAAAAGGTTCAATTTCTTTTTTGATTTGAATCTCATAATTCTTTGTTGATTTATTATCTTTTTCAATTAAATCCCATTTATTAGCAATAATTACTATTCCTTTTTTATTTCTTTCACATAGCCAAAAAATATTTTTTACTTGTGAATCAAATCCTCTGCTAACATCATAAATTAATAAACAGACATCAGAATATTCAATAGCCCTGACGCTACGCATTACAGAATAAAACTCAAGATTTTCTTTTACTTTTGATTTTCTTCTTATGCCAGCAGTATCAACTAAATTGAACTCAAATCCAAATCTCTTATATTTTGTATGAATTGAATCCCTTGTTGTGCCTGGTATATCTGTTACGATATTTCTGTTCTCTCCAATTAATGCATTAATAAATGAAGATTTTCCTGCGTTAGGTCTTCCAATAACAGCAAATTTTGGTAGATCATCTGAAAGGTCAATATCTTCTGAAAAATCCTTGACAACATCATCGAGTAAATCTCCTGTTCCAAATCCATTAATGCTTGCAATTGGGTAATATTTATCAATTCCTAATTCATAAAACTCAGTAGCATCATTAATTCTAGCTGAACTATCGACCTTATTAACAACTAAATAAACAGGTTTGTTGTTTTTTCTAAGCATATTTGCTATATCCATATCCATAGAAGTTATTCCAGACTCAACATCAACCATAAAAATGATTATATCAGCTTCATCTATTGCTAATTCAACTTGCTTGTCAATTTCTAATTCAAATATATCATCACTGCCAACAACATAGCCGCCAGTATCAATTAATGAAAATTCTTTTCCATTCCAATCTCCTTTTCCATAATTTCTGTCTCTAGTAACGCCACTAACTGAATCAACAATAGCTTCTCTTTGTTTTACAATTCTGTTAAACAAAGTTGACTTACCTACATTAGGCCTTCCCACTATGGCTATTATATTACTCATAATATTAAAATGTGTGCAAATGTAAGGGTAAAATTATATTAAAAAAAAAGAGCAGCTTAAAATTAAGCTGCTCTTTTTCAATAGAATAATTTTAGACTATTCTTGAATTGGTACTGGTGGTGAACTTAGTTCAGGTAGCCATCTCCATATTTCAGAGTAATTTCCCCAAGCATTAAGACTCTCATTGAAAGCTTTTTGGTCAGTCTTAAAAGATTCTTCACCAAATAATTCCTTATAAGCTTCAATTACCTTAGGCCATGTTTCATTTTCATTATCAATTCCAGACATATCTTTACTGCCATAACCTACAATTACATGACCATTAGGTCCGCCCAATGATCCAGACCAAACATTTAAACTTATATTGCCAACTTTTTCTGCAGCCTGTGCAACTCTTCTTCTAAATTGCCAAAAATCTGGGCCACCATTCCTCTTTACATTATAGTGCAAAACTTTAGAAATTCTATTTGATCCAGCCACAGCATCATCGAAACTTGCATTTGTTGCATATTGCATATATTCTGTTCCCCCAACATTTAATATTAAAGGTGAAACATTTTCAATCCAGTAATCATATCCTGCATTATCCCATGAATCAAGCTGAGCTAAAGATTCACCAAATCCTACTCTAACTAAATAATTAGCTCTTTCTCCAGCTACAATTTCATAAGTGTATATTAATCGTCCGCTTTCAAGAGTATTGAATGTTTTTGTCTTCTCAGCTATTGCTTCTCTTGCTTGTTTTGTGTTTGATGGATCTACTTTATAAGCAGACATCCAAATTTGTTGACCAGCGGCATTAAAAGTAAATGCAACTAGACATAACAATAAAATTGTTTTTTTCATTTTTCTTGTTTTTAATTAAATTAATGTGATTATAAAAACTATTAGTTAATAGTTCATGATCAATATACAAATTTTATAATTTCTGTGATTTATTAAAACAAGATATTAATATGGCTAATATTATTTGTATCCAAATCTCTTAAGTTGATTTTTATTATTTCTCCAATTCTTATTAACCTTTACAAATAATTCTATATGAATTTGTTTGCCAAAAAAAGTTTCTAAATCTTTTCTTGATTTGATTCCTACTTTCTTTAATGCACTCCCTTTATGACCAATTATTATTCCTTTCTGACTATCTCTCTCAACCATTATTACTGATCTAATTCTTATAATTTTTTCATCTTCTTTGAATTCTTCAGTTAATATTTCAACAGAATAAGGTATTTCTTTATTATAATTTAACAGGATTTTCTCACGAACTATTTCATTTACAAAAAACCTCTCTGGTTTATCAGTAAGTTGATCTTTAGGAAAATACGGTGGGCATTCTGGTAATAATTCAATTAATCTTTGAAGAAGACTATCAACTTGAAATTTTTTAAGAGCTGAAATTGGAAATATTTCTGCATTTGGAAGTTTTGTTTTCCATTCGTCAACCTGATTCTCTAATTCTTCTTGATTAGATAGATCAATTTTATTAATTAATAATATTACAGGGATAGATGAAAATTTTATTTTATTAAATAAATTTTCATCCTTTAAGCTTAATTCTCCAATCTCTATCATATATATTATAATATCTGCGTCATTAATAGCAGTTTTAACAAAATCCATCATCGAAGATTGAAGTTCATAAGAGGGTTTAATTACACCAGGAGTATCTGATAAAACTAATTGAAAATCCTCTCCATTGACGATTCCTAAAATTCTATGCCTTGTAGTTTGAGCCTTTGAAGTAATAATTGAAAGTTTTTCTCCTACCAAAGAATTCATCAATGTTGATTTACCAACATTTGGATTACCTATAATATTTACAAATCCAGCTTTATGCATGAGGTCAAAAGTATTAATTATCTTTTTAATGATGATTAATATTAGAAAAAAGAGAGTTTTTCAATTGTTGGTTTTTATAAATTTTAACTAAGCAAAAAATAAATGTATATTGTATATGAAAATAAATAAAAAATGTATACTAAAATATCTTTAATTAAACGAACAGTTTTCTCTTTGCTTTGTTTTCGTTTTTTCTAACTGGCTGTAATAAATCAGGGTTAGATTATACAATTGAAACTGTTTTAAACCCAAATAAAATTTCACCTCTTACGGCAATCTTAAATATAACATCTGATATACCTTGCAAAGCTACAGTAAAAGTCTTAGGAGATATTTCTGTAGAACAATCTTTTGAAGAGTCAAGTACAAATTTAAATGTTCCTGTTTTAGGGCTCTATCCTAATAAACTTAACCAAGTTGAAATAACTCTAGATTATGAGGGTGGGCAAAAAATAGATGTAATTGAAATTCAGACTTCAGAAATTCCAAATTATTTTCCAGATATTGAGGTAAATAAATTAGAAAAAGATAAAATGGAATCAGGTATGCATGCTTTGGATATTCATTTTGCAAATTTCGGTAAATTTCGTTCTGCTCCAATAATTTTTGATGATAATGGTAATATAAGATGGTATTTAGATTTAAGTTTTCATGGAGCTATGGTTGGACCATTTCAAAAAATTAAAAATGGAAATATTTTAGTTTCAGGAAGAAGAACTATTTATGAATTTGATATGATGGGAAAACTGCTTGTAATGATGAAAATCGATAACAACTATGGCATTCATCATGACATCCTCGAATTACCTAATGAAGATTTATTGCTTTGTGTTGGCAAAAGAGATGCTTATATGGAAAAGGATGGCAAAAGTGTTTTATCTGACAATGATTTCATAATACATTTCGACAGAAAAAAATCTAAAATTTTAAAAGAATGGGACTTAGCAAAACATTTAGATGTTAACAGAGATGATTTGAATTTCTTTCGAGACGGAGATTGGTTCCATATGAATGCCTTAGAATTTGATAAGAGAGATAGTACCATTATTGTTTCTGGAAGAAACCAAGGATTGGTGAAAATAACTTGGGATGATAAATTGAAATGGATTATGTCTCCAAAACAAAATTGGGGGAAGTCAGGTAGAAAAGGAAAAGGATATGATACAAAGCCTTATTTACTTACCGCTCTCAATAAAGAAGGCAAGCCTTATAACAAAGATGTCCAAAATGGTATAAAAAGTGCTGATGATTTTGATTTTCCTTGGGGACCACATGCACCTTCCTTGCTACCTAATGGGAATATTATTGTATTTGATAATGGTCCTTTTAGAAATTATAACAATGAGAATAATTATTCGAGAGCAGTAGAATATGAAGTAAATGAAATTGATAAAACTTTTAAGCAAGTTTGGGAATATGGGAAAAGCAGAGGAGTTGAATTATTCTCTACTATTGTAAGTGATGTGGATTTTCTTCCAACTACAAAAAATATATTAATGACTTCTGGTTTTATAAGCCCTAAAAACGTACACAAAGCAAAAATTGTTGAAATTTCTCCAAAAGATAATAAAGAAGTTTTTGAAGCAACTATTTTTCTTAAAAATACAAATAGAGGAAATAAACCTGGTTGGGGGCAAACAGATGTTTTATATAGGTCCGAAAGAATGGAATTAAAAAATTAGTAAAACAATTATTATTTATTTTCAATTATCTCTACTCCCCGATCATTTATTTTTGAAACGTATGTTGAAAATTCTAATCCAGATCCTGAATAAACTCTATTAATAGATTGTTCTACATGCTTTGCTCGATCAATTCCCTGACTCAGGGCAAAAATTGATGGACCTGAACCAGAAATGGAACAACCTAATGCTCCGTTAGACAAACACTCTGATTTAATTTCTTGAAATTTTGGAATAAGCTTACTTCGATGCTTTTCAATTAAATGGTCGTTAAGTGATGATTTAATTAAATCATAATCGCTTGTGTGAAGACCGTGTATAAGACTACCAAAATTTGCCAATTGTTTCGTAGCATCTTCTAAACTAACATCCTTTGGTAAAATACTTCTTGAATAAGAAGTTTTTACTTCAATTTTAGGATGTACAACTGTACAATATAGATCATTTGGAGATGGTATTTTTATTATTTCAAGAGGAGAAATACTTTTCACTAAAACAAAACCTCCCAATAATGCAGGAGCAATATTATCTGGATGCTCAAACATACCATCTTCCTGCATATCTTTCATTGCAAACTTTATAAGATCACCCATAGTAAATGGGTCTCCCATTAATTTATTTATAGCATATACACTTCCTGCTGCACTAGCTCCGCTGCTGCCTATTCCACTTCCTGGTTTTATTTTTTTTATAATCTCTATTTCAAAACCGCAATCTGGATTTAATTTTTCTATTAATTTTGATGCAGAAACTGTTGCGGCGTTTTTTTTAATATCCATAGGAAGATCAAAACCGGAAACATTATTAATTGTTAATCCCTTCTGGAGTGTTTTCCTAACAATCATCTCATCACCAATAGATTCCAACGGAAATCCAAGAACATCAAAACCACAAGCAACATTAGATACCGTTGCAGGAGAAAAAATTCTTATCTCATTTATCATATACTACGATGATTTAATTTATAACAAATTTAACTTATAATTCTTTAAATATTATAAAGTAATCTGTAAATTGGGATCATATTAATTATTAAAATAAACCAAAATGAAAATGCTTAATAGACTATTTATTTTAGTCACCTTAATTTGTTCTTATACAATAAATGCACAAACAGTAGATGAGATAATTGATAATTATTTTGAGAATACTGGAGGAGTAGAAAATTGGGAGAAAATAGAAGGCGTTAAAATGAGTGCAAAAGTTAACCAAGGTGGAATGGAAATTCCTATTGAAATCGTACAGTTAAAGAGTGGAAAAATGATGACAACTATAAACTTTCAAGGACAGAGTATAAAACAGGGAGTCTTTGATGGAGAAGTACTATGGAGCTCAAATTTCATGACTCAGAAAGCTGAAAAAAGTGATGAAGAATCAACAAATATGGTTAAAAATGAAATGAATCAATTTCCAGATCCATTTCTAAACTATAAAGAAAAAGGATTTACAGCCGAATTAGTAGGGACTGAGAATGTGGATGGTTCTGAAGCATTCAAGATTAAACTTACAACAACACCAAATATTATAGAAGGCAAAGAAGTGCCAAGCATTACATATTATTTCTTTGATAATGAAAATTTTGTACCTATTCAAGTACATGAAGAAATAACAGTTGGTCCTGGTAAAGGAATGGTCTCTGAAATTAAATTGAGTGATTATCAAGAAGCTGGTAATGTATATATGCCTTTTTCAATGACTCAAGGAGTAAAAGGTCAACCAGGTTCTCCAATTACAATGGATAGCATTGAAATCAATCCAACCGTTGATGATAGTGAATTTGCTTTTCCTGAAGAGAACTAGTTAAACAAACTTTCTTAATTTATATAATACGCTATGAAAAAAATACTTTTTATTTTCACTGTTCTTCTATTGACCCAAAATACATCTCTAAGTCAGTCTAATATTAAATTAGAAAATTACTTTGGTGATCTACGAGCTAGACATATAGGTCCAGCTGTTATGAGTGGTAGAATCAATGATATGGAAAATCATCCTACGGATGCAAAAATTATCTATGCTGGAGCTGCAGGGGGTGGAGTTTGGAAGTCAAACGATGCTGGAACAACATTTAACCCAATTTTTGATGAATATTGTCAATCTATTGGAGCTATTGAAATCGACCCTAATGATCCTGATAATACAATATATGTTGGAACAGGAGAAACATGGCCTAGAAATAGTGTTTCAGTTGGAGATGGCCTATATAAATCAAATGATGGAGGAAACAATTGGGAAAAAATTGGATTTGAGAAATCTGAAAGAATTGCAAATATTATTGTTAATCCAACTAATTCAAAAGAAATTATTGTTGGTGTATTAGGTGCTCTTTGGTCTGACAGTGAAGAGAGGGGCGTATTTAAAACAACTGATGGTGGGGTTACTTGGAAGAAAATTTTATATGTTAATCAATCAACAGGCTGTGCTGATTTAGCAATTAATCCTAAAGATCCAAACATAATTTATGCCTCTATGTGGGAATTTAGAAGGACAGGCTGGTCATTTAATTCTGGAGGCAATAATAGTGCGTTATACAAATCAATAGATGGAGGAGAGAATTGGGAAAAAATACATAATGGATTCCCTGAAGGAAAACTAGGTAGACTAGCAATTGCAGTAGCTAATTCAAATCCAGAGGTAGTATACACTGTTATTGAAGCAGAAAAAGACGAAAAGAAAGGGCTTTATAAAAGTACTGATGCTGGTAATAGCTGGGAACAAATGAATAATGATTTTGGAATCACTGTAAGGCCTTTTTATTTCTCTAGAATAGCAGTAGATCCTAAAGATGAAAATATAATAATTAAAGGAGGATTATCCGGATCTATTTCTAAAGATGGTGGCAAGACTTTTAAAGATTTAGGATTTATGCATAGTGATATTCATGATGTAATTTTTGATATAAACAATTCTGATGTATTATATGTAGGAACAGATGGAGGTGTATATAGGTCTTGGAATAAAGGAACTACAATGGAAATTGTTGAAAATCTCCCTCTATCACAATTTTATCATATTAGTGTCGACAATGACACTCCTTATAATGTTTATGGCGGACTTCAAGATAATGGCTCTTGGTATGGGCCCTCATTTGCTCCTGGAGGGATAACTGCTAAAGAGTGGAATCCAGTAGGGCAAGGAGATGGATTCAGGGTACTGAGACATCCAACAAAAAATATTATTTATTCAGAGATGCAAGGAGCTGAAAATGTTTGGAGATATGATGTTGACAATAATTTAGTAAAAACTATACAGCCACTTGCTGTAAGTGGTTATGAAGATTATAGATTTAATTGGAATGCACCAATAGCAACTAGTTCTAATAAGCATGATAGGTTTTATATTGGGAGTCAATATTTACATAAATCAGAAGATATGGGAGATAGCTGGAAAATAATATCTCCAGATTTAACAACAAATGATCCAAAAAAACAAAATCAAGAAAATTCTGGTGGTTTGTCAATGGATAATTCAGGAGCTGAAAACCACACAACAATTTTTACTATTGCAGAATCTCCTTTAGATGAAAATACTATATGGGTTGGAACAGATGATGGGAATATTCAAGTAACTACAGATGGAGGAAAAATATGGATTAATACAGTTTCTAACATTGTAGGGGTGCCTGAAAACACTTGGGTATATCATATTGAAGCAAGTTCACATGATTCTAAAACTGCATATGCTGTTTTTGATGGGCATACATCAGGAGATATGGCTGCATATGCTTATAAAACAACTGATCTTGGTAAAACATGGAAAAATATAATACCTGCTAATGATGTTAATGGATTTGCAAGAAATATTCAAGAGGATTATGTTAATCCTAATTTACTTTTTTTAGGAACTGAATTTGGTTTATATATAACTGTTAATGGCGGTAATTCTTGGGCAAAATTTAGTAAAAATATGCCATCAGTAGCAGTGCATTTTATTGATATGCACAAAGAGACAAATGATCTTGTAATGGGTACTCATGGAAGAGGAGTAATTATAATTGATGATATATCACCTCTTAGAGAAATAAAATCTGAAACACTATCTAGTAAGTTGCATTTTTTCAGTGAAGACTCTTACATTATGAATGATTACAGTGGATTTTCAGATAATTTTGGAAGGGAAACACAATTTGTAGGAGAAAATCCTTCTTTTGATTGCCAAATAAAATATCTACTTCCAAAAAGACATACATTTGGAAAAATGACATTTGAGATTCAGGACATGAATGGTAATTTACTTTCTAAACTAGGTGCGGGAAAATCAAAAGGAATAAATATCGTAAACTGGAATTATACAATTAAGCAGCCAAAAATTGCAAAAGGGAAAACATTTAGTTTTGGAGGGTTTACTTCCCCAAGAGTTGCAGCTGGAACTTATAAAGCAGTAATTAAAAAAGGTAGAGACACTTATGAAAAAGAATTTGATGTAGTTTATGATCAAAATACTGGCCTAAATTCTGATGAAAGAGAAATGCAACATGAGGTAGTTATGAAAATGTATAATATGGTTCAAGATTTAGCATATTTAGTGTATAAATTAGATGCTATTCTAGTAGATGAAAAAACTAGTAAGAAAACTGCTTCCAAATTAAATGAATTAAAAGAGACCCTTGTAATAACTACAGGAGATAACTATGTAGGAATGGCCAAAAGACAACTTAGAGAGAAAATGGCTGACTTATATAGTAAAATTGCATCAAGTTATGATAAACCTTCAGAAAATGAACTGAATAATTTAAGTTTAATTGAAGATGAATTTAATAGAGCTAAAATCAAATTCAGTAAGCTCAAAAAGAAAGTTAAAATAGGGGATTTAAGTCTAAAATCCTTTGATGAATTTATAAGTGAATAATTAGTATATAAATATATTGAGCTTACTGTAAAAAAAAGAGCAACCATTTCTGATTGCTCTTGTAGTAGCGGGAGCAGGACTCGAACCTGCGACCTTCGGGTTATGAGCCCGACGAGCTACCTACTGCTCTATCCCGCGATGTGAGCCTACAAATATACAATCCTTTTTAGTTTCTACAATAGTTTTATAATTTAATGAATAAAAAAAAGCGTCTATATATATAGACGCTTTTATAATAATTGAGTTTTGGAGAATTACCAGCTCCACATATCATGTTCAAAATTTCTAACTTTTTCCTTAATTCTCTCTGATTCAAGTAATCTCATAAACGCATTGTTTGGAATGTAATCTCTAATATACCTGTTCTCATATACGTTTTCTTCTTTATATATTACTGCATTAAATCTTCTTGAATTAATTATATCATCAAATGATTTACTAACAGAACTATTTCTATCGTTAAATATTTTACCTTTTTTAAGAATATCTCTTGCGTGAGGATAGTATACCCAAAATAAAGGAATTGTTTGTTCTATATCTTGCGAGCTTCTGTTATCATCAAATGCGTCATCACCACCACTACCAAATGGGTCATCAAAACTATCATCAGAATCATCACTACCACTGCTACCAAATGGATCAGAATCATCACTACCACTGCTACCAAATGGATCAGAATCATCACCGCCAAAATCACCTCCACCAAAATTACTTCCACCAACTATCTGTTCTGCTTCTATCTCTTCAAAAGTTAAAATCTCTGTTGCTACAGGAGCAAGACCTATGGGTCTGTATATTAATTCAGAATATTTTTTATCAAAATACCATAATCCTTTAACTAACCACTTTTTAACTTGAGAAAACTTAAGATCCTCCCATATAAAATGAGTGTCCTCTATCCAATAATCTCTAATTAATTGTAAACAGATTCTTCTAATATCTGTAACTTCTTCATTATCAAGTTCTGATTTATCATAACCAGGCATTACCTTTCTAACAGGTATATCTTGCCTAAATCCATTGTATAATTCAAAGGAAATAACTGAATCCTGATAAACATTAAAATTTAATTCTTTAGAATTTTTAATTATATAAGGGAAAACTGTTCCTATTGAATCGGCTGCAATTTCAGCTTTCTGTTCTTCTGAAAGAATAATAATTTCTTCATTTTCAACATCATAATATTCATATGGAACAAATCCAAACCTATCAAATTCTTTTGTTAAAATATCTTCGTCAATAAAGGTTTGAAAATCTTCAATAGTAATTTTTCCTGCTTCTAAAACTGATTGTTTTCTCCAAATATTTTCTAACTCTACTGGATCAGTTAATTTTCTACGAAATTCACCATCTTCAGACTCGGGGTCATATATGCCTAACCTTCCTCTAGTAATCTCTTGCTTTAACCACCAAAGCATTGGCCTTCTCTCAGGACCTACTACAGTAGTATCGACTGGATATAGTAATGGAAAATTAATTCTTTCATCAAGATCTATAACTTCCCAAATCATTGTAGACCATAGAACATCCTTATCATCAACATATCCATACTCCAATGGCTTTTGTTCATCTGCATTTATTTGTTGAACAGTTCTCATCCCAATATCTTCAGGATTCTTTGCATTCAATAAGTTACTTATCCCAGATCTATACTGAGAGTAGATTGCATTTGAGCAAAATAAAAAAACAAATATGTATACAATACTTTTAATTTTCATACTCTATCTATAATTAATCAACAACCTCCATAGATATTGGCAAAGGAAGGAAATTCTTCTTTGGATACTTTTTTGAAGTACATACAATATCTTTGATAGTTATAATTGAATTTTTTCTCGCATTTTTTACTATAGCATCTCTAATAGATTTAGGAAAAGATGAACTACCGGTTACTTTTTTCTGAGCAGTACCTATCTTAACTACAAAACTCTCAATATCTAGTTTTAATGCCTTTGCTAATTTTGGGTCAGCAAATGAAGCCTGAATCCTACTAGTTGCTATTCGTTTTCTAGATGATCTTGTTACTTTTGGCTTTCCGTTAAATGAGGCTATTGGATCAGGAATTTTTAGAACCTCAAATGTAACTTTACTTGTTACACTACTTCCTTTAACTCCAACAACTATATCAACTACGTTATCTCCAGATTTATTCTTTTTCCCCTTTTCTCCTTTCATTATATATACACCATCAGATTTCTTTTTAAGAGATTTAGGATTTAAAATTTGTAACTTATTGTCTGCAACACCTGCCATAGATATATTTAAAGTATTTTCTAAATCCCTGTATACTACATACATATCGGGATTACTAATATTTGCGAGAGACGGGACAACAGCATACTTGTGATCCATTTCTATGACATAGGTTGTATCCTTTTTATTTTCATACTTATCAAATTCAAATTTTACCTTTAGTGATTTCTCTCCTGGTGATACACCAACATTAATCCCTAATTTCTCAAGTTTAACTTGTCCTCCTTCCATTACATCAGTTCCCTGATATTCTTTTCCATTAATAGTTACTCTATTGGCAAATAAATTATCATCATACTTTCCTAGAACAACTTTACCATCTAATTTTTGACTCGTAAAAAACACATCAACTCCTTGTGCAAATGCTGTTTGTTTATTTGCCTTAGTTATCTCAGTTAGTGTCTCGCCCCTTACTGCAGCAATTAATCTAGTAACAATACTCTGTGCATTTTCTTGCAACAAAGTTAATTTTGTAGTAGACGCTATATGAGGGAAATGCATATAATTGTATTCTAGCCAAGATTTTTCTATTCCTTTACTATCAATAACATTATTTGTTGAGAATTTTTCTGTAATTAATGATTTAATTTCATCTTTTATGCTTTCTAATTTATCAACCTTTGCGTTATCTAATACAGTAATAGATTCTTCTCTAAATCTATCAATATACATAACTAAACTATCTCCTATAGCAGTAAATTTATCACCATCAAAAAATAGTTCATCATAATCCTTTGAATTATCCATTACTTCATAATCAGGAATTAAATCCTTTGTATTTCCATCTCTATTTCTATCATATTTATCCTCTTTCATCACAATAGGAAATTTCACCTCATCATTAATATATACATCTAATTCATTGGCTAAAACTGATATTTGATTTACAATTTCATGAGCCTCAGCCCAATTTGATGCATCCTTTTCTGAATCTTTCTTAAGATCCTCTAGATCAGAAAAATTTTTGGCTTTAATATTCGTAGTAGACTTGTTAACCTTTTCATCAATTTCTCCAAAAGTTGTTAAAACTTCTTTTGACATATTTAAAGCAAGCATTGCTATAAATACTAAATACATTAGATTAATCATCTTCTGTCTTGGAGTTTCTCTGCCACTTGCCATAATTTTATTTTTTTAAAAAATTAATGTTTTTAACAAAACAATCTTAGTTAAGATATCTATTTGTTATTTTTTATTCATAGCGCTAAGGACTCCTCCATATACACTGTTTAAAGATTCTAAGTTAGTTGCTAATGACTCCATTTGCTTTTGAAGCTGAATTGCATTGTTTGCAAATTCTTTATTTATTTTAGCCAAACTATCAGCACTTTCTGCACCTGATTTAGCAGATGCTTCAAAATCCTTAATACTATTTGATAAACTTGACATTAGCCTTACATCTACTTTAGCTTCCGCTAACATAACATCTAATTTTTTAGTCAATAATCCTTGAGGTGATTCTTTCTTTTCAGAAGATGCTCCACCTGCTAATTCAGGATAAACTAATGACCAATCAATATCTTCACCAGGAAGATCAAATGCTGACATAGCAAATATCAATGCCTCTGTTACTAATCCTATTGTTAACATAGTATTACCTGTAATTGGTCCTAGATCTTGGTGAATAATTTTCATTAAAGCTCCAATAATTACTATCGATGCTCCAAGACCATAAGCCATATTCATTGCGTTTTTATTTAGTCTTAATGCCATAATTTCTAATTTTTAATTTTTAAAAAATTTATTTATTGTATAGTTATTATTTAATAGAACTTCTCCTATTATTTCGTTTTGTTGTTGCTGTATTTGTCATTGCATTAGCAGTTAAATCTGCTCCTAAATAATCATGAACAGTTCTAAAACCAATATAACTTCTAGGTTGATCTTTATATTCATAGTCTCTAGAGCTAACCTGCAAAAAATATTTTACATCCTTCCAAGAGCCACCTCTAATAATTTTCTTTTCATTATAAATATTATTTACATTTGGATTCATAGATGCTGAATATTCATAGGCGTCTTTTTCATAGGAAGAATCAACCCATTCAGAGACATTTCCTGACATATTAAATAAATTATATCCATTTGGATCATATGCGTTTGCTTCAACTGTATATAATGCCTGATCAACTGCATAGTCACCTCTCATTGGTTTAAAGTTTGCCATAAAACATCCTCTATCATTTTTAGTATATGGGCCTCCCCATGGATACATAGCGCTTTGAAGACCTCCTCTTGCAGCATATTCCCACTCTGCTTCAGTTGGAAGCCTAAATTCTGGAACTAAACTTTTTTTCTTTTTTGTTCTTTGATAAGCATTTTTAGTGTTTGTTCTCCACTGACAAAAAGCATTTGCCTGTGTCCATGTAACACCAACTACAGGGTAAGTACTATATGCATCATGCCAGAAGTAATCATTATGCATTGGTTCATTATATGAGTATTTAAAATCAGTAATCCAAACAGTTGTGTCTGGATACACTTGAATTGTTTCTCTAGTTATAAAATTAGATCTTTTAAAACCAGGAAATTCTTCCTCTAGTTGCTTATCAGTTGGATTGTATATTGGAGCAAGCTCATCATTTGCAAGCGCATCTATTAATATTTGCTTTTCATCTAAATACTCCTGAACTCTACTGTTTAAATATGAAAAGTTAAAATTTGTAACATCCCAGGTTCTGATATCATTAAAAACTTCATCTTCAGGAATGAAAAAATCCTCCATTACTTCTAGATAATCTTCGTCAGGGTATTCCGCTCTATCAAAAATTAAATCTACATCCCAATTTAATTTTCTTTTATTATATACATCCTTCATGTATTTATCATAAACACTCAAATCAGAAGTATCAGCATCAATATATGCATATTCGCCAATTCCCTCTACATTTCCATCAGTAGGTTCACCACCCAAAATATCATCAGCTCTATTAGCAAGTGCTGTTCTAATTACAGAATCTCTTACCCAATAGACAAATTGTCTATATTCAGCATTTGTTACCTCTGTTTCATCCATATAGTAAGATCTAACAGTAACTGTTTTGGTAGGAGCATTTTCTAAAGCTGGAAGATCATCATCAGATTTCCCCATAATAAAAGAACCCCCTGGAATTAAAACCATTCCAAATGGCTTCTCAGGGTAATATTTTTTACCTTTTACTCCAACAAGTTCACCTTTTGAGCCTTTTGAACCACTTTTTGATCCACAACTCAGAGCAAAAATAAATAATAAACTAAGTGCTAATAATTTCCTCATATAATTTTACTTTTTTATCAACAAAAAAGTGGGTAAACTTACCCATATTTCTTCAAATAAGCAAATATTAATTCTCAAGTTAAAAAAATTTAACTTAAACTATATTATATTCTTTTTGTGTGCCTTATACCATCTCTCTGGTATAATTCCTTCATTTGCATTTTTATAATCATCATGCGTACAGGGTAATAACGAGTGTTGTTTAAGTTTAGTATCTTTTTTTGAAGAATTTGGTATTTCTATCCACCATCTGGAAGTTTTTACATTCCTATAGAAAACAAGTTCATATTTCTGAACTATTACACTAAATTTTTGAAAATTAGAAATATTTTTAAAATCATCATCTATAATTCTACAGTTTACGCCTTCAATAAAATACCACAATATTTGAGCAATTAACATTTCTGTTATTTCGTCTTCATTAGAGGATTTATACTCAAAAATACCAAATGATGAAACCTTATTGCTTATTCCTGCATATCTGCTTATTGAGCATATTTCTTTGCCATCAAAACCGTTTGGAGATAATTTTTGTCTTGAACTTAACTCAGAAGATTTAATAGATCTTAAATCTATAGTCACAATATCAGCATCTCTCATTACAGGTTCAACTGAATTTATGTTATTACATACTTCTCCCAACCTATACGCCTCAAAATATAGTTTTTCCATTAAATCTATCTCAATTTGAGAATTATAGTAGGTTTGATATCCTATGGTAGTATAATTAAATAGATTATGTGGTTCTTCAAGAATTATCTTACCAAGATAACTATTGTTTTTTATTGGTTTTGAAGAATCTCCTAAATCAAAATTAGAATCAACATTTACTATATTAATAGTATTCTTAAAATCATCATACGCTCTATAATTTGCATAAGTCAAATCTTGGCTTCCGCCAATGATAAGTGGAATAATATTGTTTTTAACAAAATATGAAACAAGAGATGTTAAATTCTGATACGTATCTTCAACTGATTCTCCTGGTGCTAAATCTCCAAAATCTGCTATTTTAATTGACCAATTACCTGGGTAAAGTGTATAAAATGATTTTCTTATTTCACTAAGATTTATTTCTTCTCCTATATAACTAATATCATTCCTATTCTCTGGAACTCCAATAATTGCAATATCAATTTTTTCAATATTAGGAACGCCATTTTCCTTAGTATGAACACTGATTTTGTTTCCTAAAATTAATGATGATATTATCTTATTATGAGAGAGAATATGATCCTCAACTGGAGTTAAAATATTGTCTTGAACTGAAGTTAAAAAGTTGGGATCCATTATAAGGCTAAATTAATCTATTACTTTTTATTATCTAGCATTTTTTTTGCATCATCAAGAGTTAATGCATTAACATCAATAGCTTTTGATATTTCTTTTCTTATTTTTCCTTTAATTAAATAGAACTTTCCCCATTTTCCTTTCTCAACTCTTATATTTTCATTAGACCAATTATGTATGACTTTCTCTTTCTCTTTTTTCTTTTTTTCCTCAATTAATTCAATAATGTCATTTTCAGACAAGTTTTCCCAATCATATTTTTTTCCAACATTAATAAACATGTTATTCCACTTTATAAAAGGGCCAAACTTTCCTTTTCCCTTTTGTACATCTATACCTTCATAGTTATATATTGGCGCCTCCGATTGTTCCTTGATTTTTATGAGCTCTAATGCATCATTAAGTTCAATTGATAATGGAGACGTTCCTTTTGGAATTGAAACAAACTTTTTTCCATATTTAATATATGGCCCATATTTTCCATTATTAGCCAAAACAGTTTCATTTTTATATTCTCCCAATTCTCTAGGTAGAGAAAATAAATCAAGAGCCTGCTCTAATGTTACTGATTCTATTTGAAATTCAAGTGGCAAACTAGCAAATATTGGTTTTTCTTCATCTTCGACTGTTCCTGCTTGAATCATTGGGCCAAATTTTCCTAATTTAACACTAATCTCTCTTTTATTTTCAGGATGAACTCCTAATACTCTCTTACCAGATTCTCTTTCAGCATTTTTATTTACATTTTCTACTATTGGATGAAAACTTTTGTAAAATTCTTTCATCATAGATGTCCATTCCTGTTTCCCCTCTGCTATATGGTCAAAATTTTGTTCAACATTAGCTGTAAAATTGTAATCCATAATATTTTCAAAATGATTTATTAAAAAATCTGTAACAATCATTCCTGTGTCTGTTGGAACTAATTTTCCCTTATCTGAACCTACTTTTTCTTCTAATAGACTTTCGCTTATCATATTATTAACTAATGATAACTGAATGTAATTTCTTTTTTCTCCATCTATTGTTCCTTTCTCTACATAACCTCTATTTTGAATTGTCGAAATTGTAGGGGCATAAGTTGATGGTCTGCCAATACCCAAATCTTCTAATTTTTTTACTAATGAAGCTTCAGTATATCTAAAAGGTGCTCTAGAAAACCTTTGAGTTGCATTAATATAATTCTGTGCTAAATTCTCATTTATTTGAATATTTGGTAAAATACTATTATCCTCATCAGAATCATTATCCTTGCCTTCATTATAAACTTTTAAAAATCCATCAAATTTTACTATTTGACCAGTTGCTATAAATAGATTTTCATTATTTGAAGATCTAATTTTAACATTAGTCTTTTCCAAAGCTGCATCTGACATTTGAGATGCTATAGCTCTTTTCCAAATTAGTTTATACAATCTTTTTTGATCATTATCTAAAATTTTATCAGCTAAAGTTGAAAAATTTGTCGGTCTTATTGCTTCATGTGCACCCTGAGAACCTTTAGATTTTGTTTGATATGATTTTGTGCTAGAATATTGATTCCCATAAGTACTTGTAATATGTTTTCTAGCTGAATCCTTTGCAAAATTTGAAAGATTTACACTATCAGTCCTCATATATGTTATTAATCCTGATTCATATAGTCTTTGAGCAACAGTCATTGTCTTTGATACAGAAAAATATAATTTTCTTGAAGCCTCTTGCTGTAAGGTAGAAGTAGTAAACGGTGGTGATGGTGATTTCTTTAAAGGGTTCTTTTCTAAATTCTGAACAGAGAAATCAGAATTTATGATGTTATTTAAAAATGATTCCGCTTCTTCTTTAGTTTTAAAAGTCTTATCAAGTTTTGCTTTAAAATTATCTTCATTGGTTGTTTTGAATTCTGCGTCTATTCTATAAAGACTTTCAGTATTAAAATTTTTAATTTCCCTTTCCCTTTCAACTATTAATCTTACTGAAACAGACTGAACTCTTCCTGCTGATAAACCACTTTTAATTTTTCTCCAAAGAACTGGTGATAGTTCATATCCCACAATTCTATCTAGTACTCTTCTTGCTTGTTGAGCATCTACTAAATTATAATCAATGGCTCTTGGATTTTCTATTGCAGTTTGAATAGCAGACTCTGTAATTTCATTGAAGACAATCCTTCTTGCCTTATTTTCATCTAATTTTAATAGTCTAAATAAATGCCAAGCAATTGCCTCTCCCTCACGATCTTCATCACTAGCTAGCCAAACAGTATCAGATTTATCAGCCAAATCCTTAAGATTTTTAACTATAGCCTTTTTATCCTTTGATACCTCATATTTAGGTTTAAAATCTCCATCAACATCTACTCCTAAATCTTTTGAAGGCAGGTCCGCTATATGTCCAAAACTTGAAGCTACTTTAAAATCACTTCCTAAAAATTTCTCAATTGTCTTGGCTTTTGCCGGAGACTCAACTATAACTAAATTCTTTGCCATTTTTTTTAACTAAGAAGTACAAATGTAGAAGAATTTTTTAATATCAATCTATAAAGCAAAATCATACATGAAGAGAGATAAATTTAAAAACATGACAAATTGGCGTATTTTTAATATATTTGCACCCTATCTTAAATATTACTCATGAGTAGTGATTTAAAAAAAATAAATAAAAATCCGTATCGACATAATGGAGAAATTACTCTATTAAAAAATAAAAGGGGTTCCAATAATTTATTAGAAAAAAAACTCTATATAGAAAGTTATGGTTGTGCAATGAATTTTAGCGATAGTGAAATTGTTGCTTCTGTATTATCTAAGAGTGGCTATAGTACCACTAATATTCTAGAGGATGCAGAATTAATATTATTAAATACCTGTTCTATAAGAGAAAAAGCTGAGCAAACTATCAGAAAAAAATTAGAAAAATTCAATTCTCTTAAAAAATCAAACAAACAATTAAAAATTGGAATACTTGGATGCATGGCAGAACGATTGAAAAGTAAATTAATTGAAGAAGAAAAAATTGTTGATCTGGTTGTTGGTCCTGATGCATACAAAGACTTGCCAAATTTAATAGATAAAGTAGAAAGGGGTCAAAAAGCCATAAATGTACTCCTATCAAAAGATGAAACATATTCAGATATTTCACCACATAGGTTAAACTCTAATGGAGTTAATGCGTTTATTTCAATAACAAGAGGCTGTGATAATATGTGTACATTCTGTGTGGTTCCCTTTACTAGAGGTAGAGAAAGAAGTAGAGATCCTCAAAGTATAATTGAAGAGTTAAAGGATTTAGAAAAAAAAGATTATAAAGAAGTAATTCTTCTTGGACAAAATGTTGACAGCTATTTATGGTTTGGTGGAGGTTTGAAAAAAGATCTTAATAAAGCCTCAGAAATTCAGAAAACTACAGCTATTAATTTTGCAAAATTATTAGAATTATGTGCTATTAATCATCCTAAAATTCGAATTAGATTTTCTACATCTAATCCTCAAGACATGTCAATAGATGTAATAAATATCATGGCTAAATACGATAATATATGCAATCACATACATTTACCTGTTCAAAGTGGTAGTAACAAGATTCTAAAAGCAATGAATAGGCAGCATTCAAGAGAAGAATACATTGATTTGATCGATAGAATTAAACAAATTATTCCTAACTGCAGTATAAGTCAAGATATAATTGTAGGCTTCCCTGGTGAATCAGAAGAAGATCATAAACAAACATTAGGTCTAATGGAAACTATAAAATACTCATTTGGGTATATGTATAAATATTCTGAAAGACCTGGAACTCTTGCTCAGCGCAAATTAGCAGATGATGTTAATGAGGCTACAAAAAAGAGGAGATTAGAAGAGATTGTGGAATTGCAACAAAAACATAGTTTACACAGAACAAAAGAATTTTTAAATAAAAAAGTTGAAGTTTTAATAGAAAAAACTTCAAAAAAATCACAATTGTATTGGAGCGGTAGAAATAATGAAAACACAGTGGTAGTTTTTCCTAAAGAAAATTACAATGTTGGGGATTTTGTCAATGTAAAAATAACTGATTGTACTAGCGCCACCTTACTAGGGAATGCAATTGGATATTCAAAAAATAACTAAATATTATGGAATCAATTCAAGCTATTAAACAGAGATTCAGTATAATTGGCAATGATACTGGCCTTAACAGAGCACTGGAGAAGATAAAACAGGTTGCTCCTACTGATATTTCAGTTTTAGTTACCGGAGAAAGTGGAGTTGGCAAAGAAAATATTCCTAGAATTGCACATCAATTATCTCACAGAAAACATGCAAAATATATTGCTGTAAACTGTGGAGCTATTCCTGAAGGTACTATAGACAGCGAATTGTTTGGACATGAAAAAGGTGCTTTTACGGGAGCTACTCAATCAAGAAATGGGTATTTTGAAGTTGCTGATGGCGGAACAATATTTTTAGATGAAGTTGGAGAACTCCCTTTAACTACTCAAGTAAGGCTATTAAGGGTTCTAGAAAATGGAGAATTTATCAAAGTTGGATCAAGTAAAGTCCAGAAAACTAATGTAAGAATAGTAGCTGCAACAAATCTTAATATGCAAAAGGCAATTAAAAACAATAAGTTTAGAGAAGATTTATATTATAGGTTAAGTACAATTGAAATTAACATTCCCCCGTTAAGAGAGAGAAAAGATGACATACATTTACTATTTAGGAAATTCTCTAGTGATTTTGCAAAACGATATAGCATGCCTTCAATAAAATTAGAGGATGATGCTATAAAAACATTGATAAATTACAGATGGAACGGCAATATTAGGCAATTAAAAAATATAGCTGAGCAATTATCTGTTTTAGAAGAAGATAGATCTATTAGCAATCAAACTCTTATAGATTACTTGCCAAAATGGGCAGATAGTAGCTTACCAGCAATAATATCAAAAAAAGAAAATTCAAATGATTTCAACTCAGAAAGAGAAATTTTATATAAAGTTTTATTTGATATGAAGGGCGATCTAAATGATTTAAAAAAGCTAACTATGGAATTAATGGAATCTAGTAATATTTCTGAATTTAAAGAAAACAATGAACATTTAATAAAGAAGATTTACAACTCTAGAGCTGAAAAACAAATAAGTGATGATCAAATACAAGTAGTGCCAATTACTGAACAAAAAAATAATAATGAGAAAAAATCAGAATTTGATTATGCTGAAGAAATAAATGCAGAATCTCTTTCGATACATGATAAAGAGTTAGAATTAATTAAAAAATCTCTTGAAAAGCATAAAGGAAGAAGGAAGCTTGCTGCTAAAGAGCTGGGTATAAGTGAGCGTACATTATATAGAAAAATAAAGCAGTTTAACTTATAAAAAATTATATTAGTCACTATAATGAGAACTAACTTAAAAATCGTATTATTTATATTCTCTCTAGTATTCTGGAGCTGTAGTGTTAAATACTCATTAACTGGGGCATCAATTTCTCCTGAGACAAAGACATTTCAAGTAAATTATTTTCAAAATAATTCAACCTTGATAGAGCCTGGTATTGATAGAGATTTTACTAATAAATTAATAGATTTATTAATTAATCAAACGAGTCTGGATCTTGTTAAGTCAAATGGAGATCTTTTATATGAAGGAGATATCGTTGAATACAGAATATCTCCAACAACTGCAACTGCAAATAATACTGCTGCACAAAACCGCTTAACAATAAGTGTTAATGTTAGATTTTTTGACAAAAGTGATCCCGAAGCTGAATTCGAAAAACGATTTTCATTTTATTATGATTATCCGGGAAGCTCTCAATTAATCGGATCACAAAAAGATACAGCAATAGATGAAATTTTTGAAAGGATTACTCAAGATGTATTTAATGCTTCATTAGCAAAATGGTAGACTATGAATAAAAACGAATATATAAACATATTGCAGAATCCAAGTGAAATTAATAAAGAGCAAATAGGGTTTATTAATTCATTAATTAAAGATTTTCCATTTTTTCAATCTTCTAGAGCAATCTATCTAAAGATTTTAAAAAACAGTGAAAATTTTAAATATAATCAAGAACTAAAACTTACTGCAGCATATACTACAGATAGAAGTATATTATTTGATTTTATAACATCTAATGAATTTCAGCAAGAGAAAATTGTATTTAATGAAAATGAACTAAAAATTGTTGAATTACTTGATAAAAAGAAAGAAAAAACAAAGGATCAAATTGTAGAATTTAAAAAAGATGAGATGCATCCATTTGCAGAATGGCTTACCATATCAAAATTTAAACCTATTAAGAGAAATTCAAAAAAGGAAAATATTTTAAACAAATTTATTAGCTCTAATCATGAAATTATACCAAGCGATCAAATTGATAAAAATTATGATCAAGATGTTGTTTATAAAAACAATCATAATAATTTGATGACTGAAACTCTAGCAAAACTATATTTAAGTCAAAAAAACTATGAAAAAGCAATACAATCCTATAAAATATTAAGTTTGAAATTTCCAAAAAAAAGTAGTTACTTTGCAGACCAAATAAAAAAAATAAAAAAATCTAATTAATCAACAGATGGGAACGTATTCAATTTTTTTGATTCTTATTGTACTAGTAGCATTCCTGCTAGTTCTTGTAATAATGGTTCAAAACCCTAAAGGTGGTGGACTGTCTTCGTCATTTGGTGGAGGTGGCACTCAACAGTTAGGAGGGGTTAAACAAACTACCGATTTTTTAGATAAAAGTACCTGGACATTAGGTGGATTATTGCTAGGTTTAATTTTGCTCTCAAATATTGCATTTAACCAATCTGAAATCACAAATGAGTCTAAGGCCTTAGACTCTAATGAAGCTTTTGAAGAAGAATTACCTCTCCCAAATCAGGATAATATATTTGATATTGATAAAGTAGATCAATAAGAACCTTTTTTAATGTTCTTATAAACTGCAAGTTTGTCAGCATTTTATTTCTGGCATAATTTGTGAAAATAGTATTGAAGAATTAAAGAAACTTTACAAACAAAAAAAATAGATAATTATGAAGTTAAATATTAAACCTCTTGCTGATAGAGTTCTAGTAGAAGCAATTGAGGCAGAAACTAAAACAGCCTCTGGAATTATAATTCCAGATAATGCAAAAGAAAAACCTCAAAAGGGTAAGGTTATGGCTGTTGGTAAAGGAACAAAAGATAGTTCAATGACAGTTAAAGTAGGTGATTTAGTATTATATGGAAAATATTCAGGAACTGAACTTAAACTAGAAGGAAAAGATTATTTAATTATGTCAGAAAAAGATATTCTGGCTATTGTATAAATAAAAAAATAAATAAAATGGCAAAAGACATAAAATTTGATATTGAAGCTAGGGATGGGTTAAAACGAGGAGTAGACGCCCTTGCAAACTCTGTTAAAGTAACTCTAGGTCCAAAAGGAAGAAATGTAATTATAAGCAAGTCTTTTGGAGGCCCGCAAGTCACAAAAGATGGTGTTACAGTTGCTAAAGAAGTAGAACTTGAGAATGAATTAGAGAATATGGGAGCTCAAATGGTAAAGGAAGTTGCATCAAAAACTAATGATTTAGCTGGAGACGGAACAACAACTGCAACCGTTTTAGCTCAAGCAATCGTTAAAGAAGGATTAAAAAATGTAGCCTCTGGCGCAAATCCAATGGATCTAAAAAGAGGAATTGACAGTGCTGTTTCTACTATAATAAGTGAATTAAACAAACAAGCAAAACAAGTTGGAAATTCTTCTGAAAAAATTAAGCAAGTTGCATCAATTTCAGCAAATAATGATAACACCATAGGTGATTTAATATCACAAGCATTTGATAAAGTTGGCAAAGAAGGTGTTATTACTGTTGAAGAAGCAAAAGGAACTGATACATATGTTGATGTAGTTGAAGGAATGCAGTTTGACAGAGGATTCTTGTCTCCTTATTTTGTTACCAATGCTGATAAAATGATAACTGAATTAGAGAATCCATACATATTATTGATTGATAAGAAGATCTCTAATCTACAAGAGGTGCTTCCAATATTAGAACCAGTATCTCAATCAGGAAGATCTCTTTTAATAATTGCTGAAGATGTTGAAGGTCAAGCTTTAGCAACTCTAGTGGTTAATAAACTTAGAGGTGGATTGAAGATTGCAGCAGTTAAAGCTCCAGGATTTGGTGATAGAAGAAAATCAATGCTTGAAGATATAGCAATTCTTAGTGGAGGAACTGTAATTTCAGAAGAAAGAGGTTTTTCACTAGAAAAGGCAGATTTAACTATGCTTGGAACAGCAGAAACTGTTACTATAGATAAAGATAATACTACTATTGTAAATGGTTCTGGAAAATCAGAAGATATTAAAGCAAGAGTAAATCAAATAAAAGCTCAAATTGAAACTACTACAAGTGATTATGATAAAGAAAAGCTGCAAGAAAGACTTGCTAAATTAGCAGGAGGAGTTGCTGTATTATATGTAGGTGCTGCTAGTGAAGTAGAGATGAAAGAAAAGAAAGATAGGGTTGATGATGCATTAAATTCTACAAGAGCTGCTGTTGAAGAAGGAATAGTTGCAGGTGGTGGTGTTGCTCTAGTCAGAACTAAGAAAGCTTTAGATAAACTAAAAGCAGAAAATACAGATGAACTAACAGGAATTCAAATAGTAACAAGAGCTATAGAGGCTCCACTAAGAACTATCGTTGAAAATGCTGGTTCTGAGGGGAGTATTGTTGTAGCTAAAGTAATGGACGGAAAAGATAATTTTGGTTATGATGCAAAAAGAGAGGAATATGTTGACATGCTAAAAGCTGGAATTATTGATCCTAAAAAAGTAACTAGAATTGCATTAGAAAATGCAGCTTCTGTAGCTGGAATGATTCTAACTACTGAATGTGCATTGGTAAACATAAAAGAAGATTCACCTGCTCCAATGCCACCAATGGGTGGAGGTGGCATGCCAGGAATGATGTAAAGATTATATTTTATAATATAGGAGAAAGGGTGTTAATTATTATTGATACCCTTTTTTTTATGATCTATTACTATATTCTCATCACGATATTTACAACACTCATCTAGTGAGTTATATGATTTTTCTGATGCCGTTATCATATCAGTATCATGGCCTATAGAGGCAATAAAACTATGTATTTGTGGTAAATCAATTTTCTTTTTATTGTAAATAACTTTAATCTGCCTATTGTCAAGATTCCAATTTACCATCTTAATCCCTTCAACTTTTATACAAGATTTTTCAATTCTATCTTTACACATTCCGCATACTCCATTAACAAAAAAGGTTTCAATCTGTGTTTGTGAAAATATTGAACTATAACTCAATACAATTAGAGCAAAAAGTATGTTTTTCATGAATTAATTAATTCTATATCTAAGTCCAAGATAATACATTCTTCCAAATATTGGCCCATAAACAAATGTTGAATCAAAATACTCCCCAAATGGATCATCATTTGCTATTATTGGATTCATCTGCTTATAATTAGTTAAATTTTCAACTCCCAAATACGTCTCAAAAGATTTACTAAAGACTTTGGTTAATTGAGTATTTATTAAATTAATCTCTGGTGAGAATTTACCCATTCTATATTCATCAGGATTATTTACCGTAGATGGAAAACGTTGTTTACCAAGCCAGTTATAAGTAAAATCATATTTCCATAAAGAACCATTACTTTTTCTATTACTCTCATAAGACAAGTTAAAGAAAAATCTATTTTTCGGAGTTAAGGGTTTATCTAATCTTCCAGACCTATAATCAGTCTTAACTTCAGAAATTTTATAAGCTGAAAGTATATTAATATTGCTTGTAAGTTCATAGCTGAGTTGAGCTTGAAAACTCTTTGCAAAACTTTTTCCTTCTAAATTGTAAAATGAAATTTTAGAGGGAGTTTCCCAGTCTACAATAACTTGGTTTTCAAAATCAGTAAAATAATAATCTAAAATTAATTGAGCATTATTGTCAAACAATCTAAAGCTATTTATTAATGAAGCTCCATAATTCCAAGCAGATTCAGGCTTTAAATCAAAATAATTATTTCCACTATCAAAATTTGAGTTAACTATTGAGATAACTCTAGAGCTATAAAAAAGTTTTTGATTTTCAGAAAATATATTTGCCATTCTAGTACCTTTTCCTGCTGATATTTTCAGTGAGGTTTTAGAAAAAATTAAATAATTTAAGTGTAGTCTTGGAGTTAAAAATCCTCCTATTATATTGTGATCATCATATCTGATCCCAGCAGACAAATTTATTTTATCCAAATCATCATAACTATATTCAAAATAACCTCCATAAGAATATTCTTTTCTGTCTAAATCGAAATTTTGAATTCTCAAATTATCTACAAACTCATCATATTTGTCATAACTAAAAGAAAATCCAGTTTTAATCTTATGTCTAGTATCTCCAATTATAGAATTGTAGACTAAATTTGCATAAATACTCTTCTGATCTACATCATGAATATTAAACCCAAAATCTGAACCTTGAGAAAAATTAGTGTATGAAAACTGAAAACCTAATGATTGATATGGAATATTAGGATTTACATATCCCAATTTAAAATTGCCTTTAAAATTTGTAGAATTTGTGAATCCCCCCCAATATGATGAAAATGGAAGCTCAAATATTGATGGACCATCTATGTACCCGTTTTGTCCAAAAACTCTTTTATCATTTACAAAATTAAAATCAATAAAACTGACTAATCCTTTTATTGCATTAGTATACTGGAATCTATTATAGATATTAATTTGATCACCTGTTGGAGTGTCTCTAAATCCATCATCATTTCTATCATCACTACTGTTTTTTGTATTAGCATGAAAATACAATCCATAGTCCCAATTATTTGATAATTTGGTATTGTAGTGAGTATTTAACTCATATCTTTCCATTTCTGAAGCGTAAAGATTTACAAATAACTTATCATCATTAATAGGTTTTCTAAGTTCTGCATTTATTTGTCCTGTAATACTTTCAAATCCGTTTACTACACTACCGGCTCCTTTAGTTATTTGAATACTTTCAATCCACGTACCAGGAATATAATTAAGTCCATGAGATTGAAGAGCTCCTCTTACTGATGGAATGTTTTCAATAGATATTAAAATATTTGGACTACTTAATCCTAACATTTTAATTTGTTTAGTTCCGGAAATAGCATCAGAAAAATTAACATCTATTGAAGGAGTTGTTTCAAAACTTTCAGATAAATTACAGCATGCTGCTTTTAATAATTCATCAGAACTTAAAATTGTTATATTTTTTGAATTTAAAAAAGAAACCTTAGATGATTTTTTATTATAACTCAAAGTAACTTCATCAAGATTAGTTTCATCGTCAGATTGACCAAAAGATAATAGTGATAAAAAAAGTAGAAAGTTTAATAAATAGATCTTTGTTTTCATTGGAATACAAATTTACAATTACTAAATTTAGTCTGCCACTAAATTAACATTTTATTATCTAAAAAATGAGTGAAAAAAATATTGAATCTGCATTAATTTCCGTTTTTTCTAAAAAAGGAATTGAGCCTATAATTAAGGAACTTAATAAAAGAAATGTTAAGATATATTCAACTGGAGGCACCTATGAATATATCTTAAATTTGGGATACAATCCTATAAAGGTTGAAGACATTACTAATTACCCTTCAATTTTGGGTGGCAGAGTTAAAACATTACACCCTAAAATTTTTGGAGGGATACTCTCAAGAAGAGAATTAGCCCAAGATATGCAGGAAACTAAAAAATTTGAAATTCCTTCAATTGACTTAGTAATAGTAGACTTATATCCATTTAAAAAAACAGTTCAAGCAGGGGGCTCAGAAGATGAGATAATTGAAAAAATTGATATTGGCGGTATAGCGCTAATAAGAGCCGCTGGAAAAAACTTTAAGGATGTAACTTGCCTATCATCAATCAATGATTATTCTAATTTCCTAGAATTATATTTAAAAAAAGACGGAACATTATCAATTGAAGATAGAAAACAGTTTGCGCTTAGTGCATTTAAAAATTCATCTAAATATGATAGAGCTATATATAACTATTTTAATAATAGCAAAGATGATTTTAGTTTAAAAGATAAAAAAGAAATTACACTAAGATATGGTGAAAACCCTCATCAAAAAGGAAGTTTCTTTGGCGATATAGATGATATAATTGAAAAAATTCATGGAAAAGAATTAAGCTATAATAATTTATTAGATATTGATTCTGCAATTGATTTAATTTCAGAATTTAAGGATGAAAAGCCAACTTTTGCCATTCTAAAACATAATAATGCCTGCGGACTTGCAATAAGAAATACAATTGAAGATGCATATAAAGACGCCTTGGCTGCAGATCCAATTTCAGCTTTTGGTGGAGTATTAATTTCTAATTCTGATATTAATAAATCAACTGCATCTACTATTAATGATTTATTTTGTGAGGTAGTAATAGCTCCAAAAATTCATCAAGATGCAATGGAAGTTTTAAAAGAAAAAAAAAATAGAATTATTCTAATACTAAAGAAATTTCCAGAAAAAAAATCTTTAATAAGATCTTGTTTAAACGGCTTCCTTCAACAAGATTGTGACGCCATTAGTGATTCCCAAGAAATTTTGAGCTATCCAACCTTAAAAAAGCCTAATCAAAATGAAATTCAAGATTTATTATTTGCTTCAAAAATTTCTAAAAATACAAAATCAAATACTATAGTTCTTGTAAAAAATAAACAATTATTAGCAAGTGGAACCGGCCAAACTAGCAGAGTTGACGCTTTAAATCAAGCCATCAATAAGGCAAAGAAATTTAATTTTGATCTAAGCGGTGCTGTTATGGCTAGCGATGCATTTTTTCCATTCCCTGACTGTGTTGAAATAGCACATAAAGCTGGTATATCCTCAATTATTCAACCTGGAGGATCTATAAAAGATAATCTCACTATAGAATATTGTGAGAAAAATAATTTATCAATGATTTTTACTGGTATTAGACATTTTAAACACTAATAATTTTTAATTGTTTTTTAATTGTTTTTTTATTAAATTACTACTGCTAGATTTACATTAGGTTTAGGGATTGTTAGGAGAACCTAATTCATCAAATTAATTATGGGATTTTTTGATTTTTTAACGGAAGAAATTGCTATTGATTTAGGCACAGCTAATACTCTTATTATACATAACGATAAGGTTGTTGTCGACAGCCCTTCAATAGTTGCTAAAGATAGAGTGACTGGTAAAATTATTGCAGTTGGCAATGAAGCTAGCCTAATGCAAGGAAAAACTCATGAAAACATTAAAACAATCCGTCCCTTAAAGGATGGTGTGATTGCAGATTTTGATGCATCTGAGCAAATGATAAATTTATTTATCAAAAGCATTCCTGTTTTAAAAAAGAAAATATTTTCACCCTCCTTAATTATGGTAATTTGTATTCCGTCTGGAATAACTGAAGTTGAGATGAGAGCAGTCAAAGAATCAGCTGAAAGGGTTAATGGAAAAGAAGTCTACTTGATACATGAACCTATGGCTGCAGCTATTGGAATTGGAGTAGATATTATGCAGCCTAAAGGAAATATGGTTATTGATATTGGTGGAGGGACTACTGAAATAGCTGTAATTGCTTTGGGAGGAATTGTTTGTGATAAATCAATAAAAGTAGCTGGTGATGTCTTTACTAATGACATTATTTATTATATGCGAACAGAACATAATCTTTATGTTGGAGAGAGAACTGCTGAAAAAATAAAAATCCAAGTTGGAGCTGCAACAGAAGACCTGGATTCTCCTCCAGAAGATATGAGTGTACAAGGTCGTGATCTTTTGACGGGTAAACCAAAGCAAATTGATGTCTCTTACCGTGAAATTGTAAAAGCTATAGAAAAATCTATTTTAAGAATTGAGGATGCTGTAATGGAGACGCTTTCAAAAACTCCTCCTGAACTAGCAGCAGACATATACAATACTGGGATGTATTTAGCTGGAGGTGGTTCAATGTTAAGAGGTCTTGATAAGAGATTGTCAAGAAAAACTGATCTGCCAGTATATATTGCAGAAGATCCTTTAAGAGCTGTAGTAAGGGGTACTGGAATAGTATTGAAAAATATTCCAAAATATAAAAGTGTATTGATTAAATAGAATTAAAAATTTATGCAACAAATTATTTATTTCTTCCTAAGAAATAAAAATTTCCTTTTGTTTCTTTCTCTATTCTTGTTATCCATATTTATTAACTTCAGATCTAATTCATATACAAGTAGTAAAATCATTAACTCAAGTAATGTCGTTGTTGGATATCTATATAATAATTTAACTAGCATAAAGAACTACTTTAATTTAATTGAAGAAAATAAAAAACTAATTGAAGAGAATCAGTTTCTTAGATTAAGAACAATAAATACTAAATCTGATACAATTTCAAATTCTATTAATTATAATATTACTAATGGAAATATTATAAAAAACAGTTATAATTTAACAAAAAATTATATTACCCTTGACATAGGAAGAAATCAAGGAGTTGAAGTAGATTTTGGAGTAATTTCTTCTAATGGTGTTATTGGGATAGTTGATAAAATTTCAAGTAATTACTCTAGGGTTATTTCAATCCTAAACACAAATATTAATTTAAATGCAAAATTAAAAACAAGTAATCATTTTGGAACCTTAAGCTGGAATGGAGAGAATCCCTTATATGTTCAGCTAAAAGATCTGCCTAAACAAGCTGTTTTAAAAATAGGCGATACTATTACCACAGGTGGAAATTCCCTTATTTTTCCTAAAGGTATTTTGATTGGATCAATTAAATCATATAAGCTTGATAATAGTCAAAATTATTTAGAATTAGAAGTTAAACTCTTTAATGATATGAGTAATATTAATCATGTATATATTATTGAAAATACAAAAATTAATGAAATAAGAAATTTAGATGAATAACATAATAAAAAATATTATTTCTGCAATAGCATTTATTTTAATACAGTGTTTAATATTAAATAATATTAATTTCTTAAATTCAATTAATCCATTACTTTACATATATATAATAGTTTATTTTCCAATAATAAATAATAGGATAATCTTTATTTTATTTAGCTTTCTATATGGATTGTCAATAGATATTTTTACTGATTCAGCTGCAGTTCATGCTGCTGCTTGCGTATCTCTTGCTTATTTTAGGCCAATATTTTTAAAACTAATTTTTGGAATGACATATATTCATCAAGTTGTTAAGTTCAAGGATATTGATTTAAAGCAAAATTTATTTTACATATCTTCACTAACATTATTTCATCATTTTATTCTATTTTTTATTGAAGTTTTTGATTCTTCAAAATTAATTTTAGTTTTTGAAAAGGCTATCTTCACTAGTATATTTACAATATTACTTATTGTTCTATTAAATTTATTTCTAAAAAATAAATGAGAAAATCTCTGTTTCCAATAATAGTATTTGCCGCTGGAATAATATTTATTATTAGATTATTTTACCTACAAATATATAGTTCTGAAAATTATGACATCTATGAAGACAATGCTATAAGAAAAGTGTTTTCCTATCCCAAAAGAGGTTATGTTTATGACAGGAACAATATTCTATTAGTTTCCAATCAGCCATCCTATGATGTAATGATTATCCCTAGAGAAGTTAAAGAAATAGATACATTAGAATTTTGTAGTTTATTAAAAATCTCTAAGGAATACTTAATAGATAAATATATAAAGACATCAAAATATTCAACTAGAATTCCATCAGTATTTCTAGCGCATCTTTCCAAGGAAGACTATGGATATCTTTCTGAAAAAATCAGAAAATATAAAGGCTTTTACATACAAAAAAGAAACTTGAGAGAATATAACACAAGGATTGGAGCAAATGTGCTTGGATATGTTGCCGAAGTAAATAGAAAAAATATATTAAATGATGATTATTATATAAAAGGAGATATTATAGGCAAACAAGGTGTTGAAAAGTCTTATGAAAAATATTTAAGAGGAATAAAAGGAACTGAGTTTATTCAAAAAGACAGGTTTAATAGAGATATAGGGAAATATAAGGATGGGGTATTAGATATTCCTTCTATATCAGGAAAAGATTTAACTATTACAATTGATTCAAAACTTCAGGAATATGGGGAGATTCTTATGAAGAATAAAAAGGGTGCAATTGTTGCAATTGAACCAAATAGTGGAGAAATACTCTCATTAGTTTCATCTCCTTCATACAATCCAAATCTTTTAGTTGGAAGAGAAAGATCAAAAAATTACTTTGAATTATATAAAGACAGTATATATAGGCCATTGATTGATAAAAGTCTCTTGTCCATGTTTCCCCCGGGCTCTCCATTTAAAATATTAGTTGGTCTTACGGCATTACAAGAAGAAATAATTACTGAAAAGTCAACAATTTATTGTAAAGGCTACTATATATATGGCAAAGAAAAAAGGAAAATAAATTGTCATTGTGGAGGGGGCTATCGAAATATATATAACGCTATTTCACTGTCATGCAATTCTTACTTTGCAGACACATATAGAAAGACTATTAATTCTCAAAACAATACTAAGGAGAATTTTGACAATTGGAGCAATCATATTAAAAGCTTTGGTCTAGGAAATTATCTTAATAATGATTTACCAATTGGCAAAAAGGGAGTTATTCCCGATTCTGAATATTATGATCGATGGTATCCGGATTTTAAATGGGGTGCAACCACCACTATTTCTAACTCAATTGGGCAAGGTGAAATTTTAACTACTCCAATTCAATTAGCAAATATGACAGCAGCTGTTGCCAACGAAGGTTATTATTATATCCCACATATAATAAAAAAAATAGATGGAGATACTATTGATGTGAGATTTAAAACACCTATTAAAACATCTATTGATGGTACACATTTTAAAACTATGAATAAAGCTCTATATAGAGTTTTTAAATCAGGAACAGGGAAATTATTAAATGTTCCAGGAATTGAAATTTGTGGAAAATCAGGTACAGTTGAAAATTTCACAAAAATTAATGGGATAAAAACTCAATTAAGTGATCATTCAATTTTTATTGCGTATGCTCCAAAAGAAAATCCAACAATAGCTATTTCTGTATTAGTAGAAAATGCTGGATATGGTTCTGTATGGGCTGGAAGAATAGCTAGCCTAATGATTGAAAAATATATAAATGATAATATTTCATTAAAGAAAATGGAAAAAATAGTATTAAATAAAAATTTAGAAAAAGAATATTTAAAGCCATATTTGAGCAAATCATTTAACATAAATGAATAATGTATAGCGAGAGAAAAAATATTTTTAAAATTGACTGGACACTAGTTTTGGTGTATATTTTTCTGGTTGGATTTGGCTTGGCTAATATTTTATCTTCAAGTATTAGTGGAGAAAACATTTCATTATTTGATTTTAATGCTCTGTACGGAAAGCAATTTATATTCATATTATCATCACTATTAGTTATTATTATTACTCTTACAATAGAGGTTAAATTTTATGAAAGATTTTCAAGTATATTTTATTTAGTTTGTATATTTTTTGTTTTAGGATTATTCATTTTTGGCAAAGAAGTTAACGGAGCATTATCATGGTATTCATTTAATAATTTAACAATACAGCCAAGCGAATTTATGAAGGTAGGAACAGCTCTAGCTATTTCTAAATTTATTAGTGATATTCAAATAAATATGAAAAAATTGTCTGATCAACTAAAACTATTACTAATTATTATATTGCCTTTAATGTTAATCATATTACAAAATGATACTGGGACATCAATTGTTTTTTTCTCTTTGTTTTTTGTTTTATACAGAGAAGGTATTTCTCAGATTTATTTATTAATTGCCTTTATAATTTTAAGTGTTTCAATTCTTACTATAAAAACATCAATTTCAACTGCTATATTATTATCCCTAATAATTATATTATTGAATTATTTATATAAGAAAAAGAAATCAAGAAGGTTTATGAATTCATCAATGATTTTTCTGTTCTGTATATTCATAAGCTTCTTAACAGATTATAGTTATAAAAATATTCTAAAAACTCATCAAAGAAATTATATATCTGTTTGGCTTAATCTTGAGAAAGATCCAATAAGAATAAAACAGATGAAAAGAACTATACTTTATAATCTAAATGAGTCAGAAAAAGCTATTAGCTCAGGTGGATTTACTGGGAAAGGGTACCTTGAGGGGACTCGAACAATTGGAAATTTTGTCCCTGAGCAACATAGTGATTATATATTTAGTACTATTGGTGAAGAATGGGGTTTTGTAGGGAGTTCATTTATAATTATACTTTACATAATATTAATTCTTAGAATAGTTGCTTTGTCAGAATTGCAAAAAAATAATTTTAGCAGAATATATGGATATTCAGTAGCGTCAATCATTTTTATTCATTTTATGATAAATATTGGAATGGTTCTTGGGCTAACTCCAACAATTGGAATACCTCTACCATTTCTGAGTTATGGTGGTTCCAGCTTATTAGCATTTACTCTCCTATTATTTATTTTTATAAGACTAGATGCTAATAGGATAAATGAATGGTAACTATTTGTTTGACAATTCTAGCTTTTCAGCAAAAAAATCGCAAAAATCCTTCATTTTTTTAGTCATTTCTTCATCTTGAGTTGCTCTTTCGTATGTGTCAGTCATAGCGCTAAGGGTCTGATAAAAAAACATTTTCATGTCATCAATTGGCATATCCTTTGTCCACAAATCGATTTTTAAACTTTCCCTAGATTCTGAATCCCACAGAGATAATAAAGCTACTTTTGTTTCCTTCTTTGAAATATCTCCGTCTTTAGCAGTCCAATAAATTTTCTCTGGAATTTTGTTTTCATCTAGTTCCACTAGAAGTTCTATTCTTGATGTATTTTTTTTTGCCATTATTTCTGAGGTTTATATTTAGATTTATTATATATATCTATTGGATTCATTAAAATCATTTCAATAAATGAAGTGTTATTATTTTTCATATAAGATTTGACTATTTCCCAGCCAATAAATCTTCCAATCATTCCAGGTGATTCATTATCAATTGATAAATAAAATTTAGAAAATGGTGCATTATTAATAAATCTAGTAATTAATTTATTCTCTGAGCTAAATAAAAGTTCCTTTTCAACAAAATACGTCCAAACATAATGCTCATTTTCTTGGGCCCAATCCATGCTCAATTTTGAATATCCAATTTTATATCTATCCTCTAATTTTGGCATCATAATATCCTTAAAATATAGAACCTTGCCATAAAAAATTATTTTCTCTAAAAAAGTGTAAAAATTGGATCTTGGAATTACATAATAAGCATATTCTTCAGCTATATCAGAGATGATCATTCTAGGAATTAAATTATCACTAATATATTTAGGAATTAAACTATAAAAGGAATGATCTGATCCTAAATAATTATCTAATCCAATTAGTAAAAGTGAATCAGCAAGAATTACTCTATTTTCATATTCAACATCAGAGATTAAAGTAATTACTCTTGGTAATTCATATTTTGGGAAATAGAAAGTAAAATTTTTGTAAAAAGATTGTATCTCCTTTTTTTCATTATCTAAATTTGAAAAAACAAGATTAACTTCACTATATATTTCTTTTTGAACAGAATCATTCAATCTGTTTATCCATACTTTATTATCGTAGTGTTCTGGAAATAGAAAAGGATAGTCTTTTTTTAAATCAAATAAATCATTCGGAGTTGATTCATAAAAAAATTTATCAAATCTTTCAATTGTCAATTGATATCGATTATCAATTTTATTGTCATTAACATTACATGAATTTAATAAGAGTAAAAAAATTATATAAAAAATATATTTTTTCAAGAAATTAATATTTATTGATTGCGAGTATTAATATATTTATGCATTACAAATATAATATAGTTATTAGTCAATATAGAATATATTAATGAATACAAGGAAAGTTGAGGAATATATTATCCAATGGTTAATTGATTATAAAAATCAAAATAACATTAATGGTTATATTATTGGTGTCTCTGGGGGGATTGACTCTGCAGTTACTTCAACTCTTTGTGCAAAAACTGGATTAAACACTCTATGTCTTGATATTCCAATTAAACAAAATTTATCTGAACATTCCCGAGCAAAAAATCATATCAAATGGTTGAAAGAAAAATTTGGAATATCAGTATGTTCAAAGGCTATGGATTTATCAAATGTGTTTAAGGAGTTTGAGAAAATAATGCCTGAAGAAAAAATAAAATTTCTTAAAACACATGCTCTTGCAAATACAAGAGCACGATTAAGAATGTTAACATTATATTATTTTTCCTCCTTAAACAACTATGTTGTTGTTGGTACAGGGAATAAAATTGAAGATTTTGGAATTGGATTCTATACTAAATATGGAGATGGTGGAGTTGATATCAGTCCAATTGCAGATCTAAGCAAAAGTGAAGTTTATGAACTCGCAGAACATCTAAAAATTGGCAATGAGATAATAGTAGCAAAGCCCACTGACGGTTTATGGGATGATAATAGAACAGATGAAGAACAAATTGGTGCTAGTTATGATGAAATTGAATGGGCTATGCAACAAAAAGAATTAGGTAAAAAATTAAAAGATTTTAATGACAGGGAAAAAGAAGTATTTGAAATCTTTGAAAAACATCATAACAATAATCTGCATAAAATGAAACCAATTCCTGTTTGTAAGATTCCGAATAAATTAAAATAATTTAAATCACTCTATTTAACTTTCTTGAAAGAAGTATTTTTAGATTTGAATAATTTACTACATCTTCTAAGACAGATTTATTCTCCTTATTAATCAATGTTTTATCCTTAAATTCATTTACTTTTTGATCAATTAAAAAACAACGTAAATTTAAAATTGTTTCAATTACTAATTGAGAAATTGTTTTGTTTTTTGATTTTGGAAAAATGCTGTTACGCTCCCAGTCATGCAATGAGTACTTCTCATCATTCATCATTATATTTGTTATCTCCATTTCAAGCTCTTTTGGTAGTGTATTTAAAAATTTATCAGTAATAATTTCCTTATTTTCATTATAACATTCAATAATTTTGTAATATATTTTTCTAAAATTATCATTTGAAAATTCCATTTCATCCTCATGAAGATCCATATATATTTTTTCAAAAACCTTAGCACGACGATTAACAGGACTTAAACCTAATTTTCCATTTTCATCTTCTTTTAAAATTAAATCTTCAAAATCTTCAACATTATTTCCATATAATAATAAGATTTCTATGATTTTTTTTTCTAACTCATAAAGAAGATTTGTTCTTTTCTTTATGTTCTCAGGTTTTACTATACTAAAAGAATCAAAATTATCCTTTGAATCATTTATATTTTTTTTAAGTACTTTTTTTTGAATCTGAGCTAAAGTGCTGTATAAAACTTGCTCGCTTATCCCCATAATTGACGAACATTCCTTTATATAAATTTCCTTTTTTATTTGATCACTAATTTTAGAAATACTTTCAACCATATTTCTTACCACAGAAGCTTTCTTTACTGGGTCATTAGCAGCTTCATCAACTAATAAAGATGCTTTATATTTTATAAAATCTTTTGAATGTTCATTAAAAAAAGATATTAATTCATCTGTTTGTTTTGAATTTGCAAAACTATCTGGATCCTCACCTTCAGGTAGATTACAAATTCTAACATTCATTCCTTGCTCCAAAATAATATCTATTCCTCTTAAAGCAGCTCGAGAACCGGCATTATCCCCATCAAATAAAACTGTTATATTTTTGGTTAGCCTACTGACCAATCTAATCTGATTTTCTGTCAATGCAGTTCCAGATGATGCAACTACATTTATTATTCCTTTTTGGTGAAGTTTTATAACATCTGTATACCCCTCAACCAAAAAACAATTATCTTCCTTTACTATACTTTGTTTTGCTTGAAATATACCATATAGAACTTTACTCTTATGATAAATAAGACTCTCAGGTGAATTAATATACTTTGCTGTATTTTTAGAGGATTTAAGAGTTCTACCACCAAATCCTAAAACCCTTCCTGACATACTAAGGATTGGGAATATAACCCTTCCTTTAAATCTGTCAATACTTTTATCATCCTTTACAATAGTAAGTCCAGTTTTCTCTAAAAAATTTAATTTGTACCCTTTTTTTAAAGCCTCTTCTGAAAAACGATTAGATTTATTAAATGAATATCCAAGTTCAAATTTATCTATCACTTCATTTGAAAATTCTCTTTCCTTGAAATAAGATATTCCAATAGATTTCCCTTCTTCAGACTTAACTAAGTTATCTCGATAATACTCTTTTGCAAATTCAGTAATTAAATACATACTTTCCCTTTCGCTATCTTCTAATTTTTGCTCAGAAGTTTTTTGTGTCTCTTCAACCTCAATATTGTATTTTTTTGCTAAGTATTTAATTGCTTCAGGATAAGTAAAATGCTCGTGTTCCATAAGAAATGTCACAACAGTTCCACCCTTGCCGCTCGAAAAATCCTTCCATATTTGTTTTGCTGGAGAAACCATGAAACTAGGAGTTCTTTCTTCAGTAAATGGACTTAAACCTTTATAATTTGAACCTGATTTTTTTAATTGAACAAAGTCTCCAAGAACCTCCTCAACACGAGATGATTCAAATACTTTTTCTATAGTAGATTTTGCTATCAATTTCTTTAAATATAGTTAACATTTATAGAAATCAATTTAATAATTTATTTATAACTTTTGCTAAAAATTTAAAGAGAACTTTTAAAATAATTATTAATTAATTTAAAGAAGGCTTATTTGCTAGTTGGCCGCAAGCTGCATCTATATCCTGACCTCTTGATCTTCTAATGGTTACATTAATATTATTTTTTTCAAGAATGTTCTGATATAAAGAAATTTTTTCTTTTGAAGCTTGAAAAAATTTGTTGTCATCTATTGCATTATATTGAATCAAATTAACCTTACTCGGAGCAAATTTGCAAAACTCCACCAGAGCATTAGCATCTTCAATTGTATCATTAATTCCTTTCCAGATTATATATTCATAAGTAATTATTCTTTTGGTTTTTTTATACCAATATTTTAATGCTAGCTTTAATTCAGACAGATTCATTTTTTCATTAAAAGGCATAATTGAAGTTCTAACATTATCTACTGCTGAATGCAACGATACTGCAAGTTTAAATTTAACGTTTTCATCTGCCATTTTTTTTATCATTTTTGGAATTCCTGAAGTTGATACTACAATTCTTCTAGCAGAAATGCCAAGTCCTTTTTTTGACGTTATCATTTTTATGGCTTCTACAACATTTTTGTAATTCATGAGTGGCTCTCCCATGCCCATAAATACAATATTTGTTAAGGGCCTATTATAATATTCCTTGCTTTGTTTACTAATTAATGCTACTTGGTCGTAAATTTCATCTGGATTTAAATTTCTCATTCTTTTTAATCTTGAAGTAGCGCAAAATTTACAATTTAGACTGCATCCAACCTGAGAAGATATACAAGCTGTAATCCTTTTTTTTGTAGGTATTAATACACTCTCTACTATCAAATCATCAAATAATTTAATTCCATTTTTTATTGTACCATCCTTACTTTTTTGTATTGTATTTATTTGAACGTGATTGATTACAAAACTATCCTCCAAAATAGATCGTATTGATTTTGGAAGGTTAGTCATTTGTTCAAAATTTATAGCGGACTTCTCCCAAAGCCATGAATATACTTGGTCGCCCCTATATTCTTTAAGACTATTTTCTAGAAAAAAATTTTTGAGTTGATCAAGTGACAGAGATCTTATATCTTTTTTTGACATTCTAAATTAGAAAACTTAAATTTTTAGATTATCAGCATTGCATCTCCATAACTATAAAAATTATATTTCTCCTTCATTGCTTCTTCATATGCCTTTTTAACAAAATCATTTTCCATAAATGCAGAAGCCATCATAAGTAGAGTTGATTTTGGCATATGAAAATTTGTAATCATAGAATTTGCAATACTGAATTTATATGGTGGAAAAATAAATTTATTTGTCCAACCATTAATTTCATTTAAAGTGCCAATTGAAGAAACTGAACTTTCAATAGCTCTCATAGAAGTTGTTCCAACTGCACATATTCTTCTTTTATTTTTCAAACCATTATTAATAATATTGACAGCATTTTCTTCAATTATTACTCTCTCGCTATCCATTTTATGTTTTGACAGATCTTCTACTTCTACTGGATAAAATGAAGCTAAACCTGTATGTAAAGTAACTTCTGAAAATTTAATTCCTTTGATTTCTAAACGTTTTAATAAGTGTTTTGAGAAGTGCAGTCCTGCTGTTGGAGCTGCAACCGCCCCTTCATTTTTTGCGTATATAGTCTGATATCTATGCTTATCTTCTGGTTCAACATCTCTTTTGATGTATTTTGGTAAAGGCGTCTGTCCCAAATTAATTAACAATTTTCTGAAGTCCTCGTATTCTGTATCGCATAAAAATCTCAAAGTTCTTCCTCTTGAAGTTGTATTATCAATTACTTCCGCAACTAAGATTTCATCTTCTCCAAAATATAGTTTGTTCCCAATCCTTATTTTTCTGGCAGGATCAACTAATACATCCCATAGTCGTTGTTCAGCATTTAATTCTCTAAGTAGAAAAACTTCTATTCTTGCTCCAGTCTTTTCTTTATTGCCATAGAGTCTTGCTGGAAACACCTTTGTGTTATTTAAAACAATAACATCATCTTCATTAAAATATTCTATCATATCCTTAAATAATCTATGTTTAATAGAATAGTCTGATCTGTCAATGACCATTAAACGAGATTCATCTCTGTTTTTATTTGGATATTCAGCTACCAAGCCCTCTGGGAGCTCATAATTAAAATGTGATAATTTCATTTGCATAATTTTAGAAAAGGCAAATATACAATCTCAGAAGTAGAGATGTCAAGGAATTTTAGATATTATTTTTATAAAAAATAATATCTACTTTAATTTTTTGTTTGTATGATGCCTTTTATGATCTCTTTTAGCCTTCGTGTCCATCATGCTATTAAAAGCTTTTTGTAGGTCTACTCCAGTTTGATTTGCTAAACACAAAACAACAAATAAAACATCAGCCAATTCTTGGCCAAGATCATTATTGTCTGATTCTTTCATGCTTTGTTCTCCATATCTTCTTGAAATAATTCTAGCTACCTCACCTACTTCTTCAGTAAGCTGAGCCATATTAGTTAATTCATTAAAATATCGGACACCATGTATGTTTATCCAATTATCAACTTTTTCTTGTAATTTTTTTATCTCCATAATTTAATTTTCTATTATTAGGGTTACAGGCCCATCATTCATAATATCTACTGACATGTTAGCGCCAAAAACCCCTGTTTTAACTTTATTATTAATTAACTTATCTAACTCTAAAACAAACATATTATATAAAGGTTCAGCTATATCTGGTTTAGCGGCATTTATATAACTAGGTCTATTCCCCTTTTTTGTATCACCATACAATGTAAATTGACTTACAACTAAAATTTCTCCAAAAACCTGATTAATATCTCTATTCATTATATTACTATCATCATTAAAAATTCTAAGTTTTGAAATCTTATTAGTCATTTTTGTTATATTCTCCTTAGAATCACTATTTGAAATACCTAACAATATTAACATTCCATTGCTTATAGAAGACACCATTTTATCTTCTACCTTTACCATTGCATTTGCAACTCTCTGTATTACTACAATCATAGTTTGATGTAATTATTATCTGTACTTTAAATCATCTTCCATTATTATTTGCTTATAATTTTTATAACGTGATATATCAATTTTATTCATTGAGACTAATTCCTTTATAAAACAATTTGGTTCATCTATATGCAAACAATTATTGAATTTACACTTATTTTTATTCTGAAAAAATTCTGGGAAAAAATCTCCAATTTCATTTTTTCTAAAATTTATAATACCAAATCCTTTTATACCTGGAGTATCAATAATTCTAGCGCCAAAATCTATATCAAATAATTCAGCATGAGTTGTAGTATGCTTTCCTTGAAAATGTTGGGATGAAATATCTCCGGTTTTTAATTTTAATTCAGGTTTTATACAATTTATAATACTTGATTTTCCAGTTCCTGAGTGACCTCCAAACATAATTGTTTTATTCTTAATTAAAGAAATTATTTCCTTAATATTTAAGCTTTTAATGGCAGACACTTTAATACATTTATATCCAATGTTCTCATATAAATTAATCAACTTATCAAGCTGAGCTATTTCGTCTTTATTATAGCTGTCCATTTTATTAAATAGCAGAATAGTATCAATAGAATATGCATTAGAAGCAATTAAAAATCTATCTATAAAATTTGTGGTTGTGATAGGGCTTTTAAGAGTAATAACTAAAAATAAAATATCTATATTAGCAGCCAAAATTTGTGTCTGCTTAGATAAATTAACTGATTTTCTTAATATATAATTTTTTCTTTCAAATACCTTAGTTATAATTCCAGTTCTTGAATCAGGACCATTTTCTAAATCAAATTCTACAAGATCACCAACTGCTATTGGATTTGTACTTTGTACTTTATCTAATCTAAGTTTACCCTTAATTCTACACTGAAATTCAATTCCTTTAATATTTTTAACAGAATACCAACTTCCAGTCGATTTATATATAATTCCAGTCATTAATATTAAAAGTATAATTAGTTATTTGTTTTTTTATTCTTTTTTTTAAAAAAATTAATAATTTTTTTAGTTTAAGTTAAATTTAATATAATAATAAAAAAAACGTAATTTATTAATTATTAAAACATGTAGTTTGTTACGAAAAAAATCACATAGAAATAATAAGCAATTATACTATTCTTTAAATTTTTTAAAATTATTAATTCCAAATTTTTTCTATAGAAATAGTCTAAAGAAAAATCTAAAAGAAATTGACAAATACAATATAGAATATATTAAATCTCGTGTAAATTATTATAATAAGATAGATAGAGATATAAATCTGCCAAATCTCATTTCAAAATTGTCAAAATTAAAAATTAAAAATTCTCATAGAACCTATTTTTTTGACAGTTATGAATTTACAAGGTATTTTAATCCAGAACTAAAGATAAATTTTTTATTTGGTGATATTACACATGTTCCAGATGTTCCATCAATTGTAAAAAGCAGGCCTATAATGGGAAATCAGGAAAATTCAGTTTTATTTAAACTAAATAAAGTAAGACATTTTACATACACAAATGATTCAAATGAATTTCGTGATAAAAAAGACATCTTAATAGGTAGAGCAGCAGTTACAAAAAAGCATAAAAAAAGAACTGATTTCTATAAAATGTATTTTGATCATAAATTGTGTGATTTAGGTCAAATAAATAATAATACAGATCATGACCATTGGATTAAAAAGAAAATCTCAATTGAAGTTCATCTAAAATATAAATTTATTCTATGTATTGAAGGTGTTGATGTTGCAACAAATTTAAAATGGGTAATGTCTTCAAATTCGATAGCTGTAATGGCAAAACCAAAAATTGAATCTTGGTTTATGGAAAAGCAACTTATTGCTAATTACCATTACATTGAAATAAAAGATGACTACTCTGATCTAGAAGAAAAATTAACTTTTTATGTAAATAATTTAGATGAGTGCTTAAGAATTATTAAAAATGCCAATACCTATGTTAATCAATTTAAAGACTCTAAAAGAGAGAAACTTATTTCATTATTAGTATTAGAAAAATATTTTATAAAAACATTACAGATGCCTAAAAGAGTTAATTTATTATACTAATATCAATAAATTTTGAAATAAAAAATTTGCTACAAACTGTAAATAAATCTAAAGGTTATAAATCTAGGTTGTATAAAATATTCCGTAGCGCTAATAGATATATTAGAAGTGCTTGAATTACTTTGTGATTTTGTGTCTAAAAGATTAGTAGCTTTTACTTCATACTCCCACTTACTATCCTTGTCTTTTCTATAAGAGAGTGAAGCATCCCAAAACTTATAACTATTTATTAAATTATCTTGATCGCTGAATCTTGTCTGTGAATAGTTTGTTCTAAAAGTTAAACTCTTTAGAATTAAAGCATTCACCTCTACATATGGATTTTTAGTATAATATTTTGTGCTTATATCTCCTATATTATTATCACTTAATGTATATGCATATCCCAACTCTACATTTGGAGCCGTTTTAAATAAAGTTCTAATTGACCCTTTATAATTTTGAGAAAAATTCTCACTAAGGGATGGATTATTTATGGTTTGAATAAACTGATTAAATTTAGAGTAATTATAGTTAGTACTTAAGGTAGTTCTAACTTTCCCAAATGATCTTTGGTATCTAGCCATTGCAGAAAATGTTTCATCAGCAAATGATGAATTAAATGGCGAGCTTGTTGCAATTACACTTTCAAAAGTTGTTAAATTTCTTATTTGATCTATAGATTTATTATAGGATAGCCTAGCAAAAACATTTGTGTAATTAAACAAATTAAAGCTATGATAGGTTAAATTAATATTGTGAGATAATGCATTCTGCAATTCTTGATCACCATAAAATATGGAGTTATAATTATTTAATACCAGACCCCTTGCTAGCTTTGTTACATCAGTAAATTGTGTTTGCATCGCATAATTAAGTCTTATACTCTCACTGTTTTTTAACTTAAGTATCACATTAAAATCAGGCAATAACTTAAAAAAAGAATCAGATGAGGCAATTCCAAATTGTGTATTTTTTGAATCATATGCATGTGCTGTAAAACCTGGACTAATAGTAAATTTTCCAGATTTTATTCTATAATGCACCCCTAAATACAAATCCTTAAAAGTATAATCTGTTTCGTTATAATTTAATCCTCCATTTATTAGAGGTGTAGGATAAAAAGTTCCACTATCAAGGAATTGGAAGATTTCAGAATCAAATTTTTGATTACTATAAATAGCCCCTAGAGTAAAATTCAGATCACTCTTAATGTTTAAAATATTCCAATAATCCAATTTTGCGTCTAATTGATTAGATTTCACTTTTCTATCCTGAGCAAGATTAAAATGTGATTCTGAATTATCAAGGCCTAAACCAAAAGCAGTTGGCTGATAATCTAAATTATTCTCTAAAATTGCATTATAGAAAGGATCCTCGTTCTTGATTACATGTTGCGCTTCAAAAGCAAAAATATTTTTATCATCAAGAGTATAGTAATAATTTAAATTCTGACTGATATTGTAAGTTTCAACATCTTCGTTTTGATCAATTGGACCAATTACTGACGACAAATAATTTTGATCTTGATTCTCCTCAGTAATTCGAGAAAGCACTTCATAATCCAATTGATTATTAAGATTAGGCCTATGCTTTATAGTGAATTTGCCAATTGCTAAATTACTTGTTTGCAGTGTATTAGTCTGAGTATCCTCATCAGGAATACCAAGACCTTGATCAATATATTGTGTTGAATTATTTTGTTGAATTTCTATTTCACTATTTGTTAAAATTAAAAATCCTGAATAATCTGTTTTCTTGTTTGGGGAGTAGCTAGCATTAATAGCTGCAAACTCAGTATTAATGTCTTTAGCTCTATTGTTTTGTAATTGTAAGAATCCTAGATTATTATTTCCTAAACTTATATTTGTACCACTTTTGCCACTAGGTTTTTTAAACCCTCCTGAAAAATTCCAATAATCTCTTTGGGTAAAAGCCTGTTCTCCTATGTTATTTAAATCTCCAATTATATTAAGACTATAGGATGGGCTATAATAAAAAAGCTTTGGCTGAAGCAGGTGTAAGTCTTCCAAATCTGAATCTCCAGCGCCAGCTGTTACTGTTCCAAACCAAAACTTATCTTTTCCTTTTTTGAGTTTAATATTTATTGCTATATTATCCTGGTTGTTTTGAACAGAACTCAACTGCCCTACCTCAGCATAGTTTTTTAAAATCTCTACTTTATCAACTGCACTTGATGGAATATTTTTTGATGCAATTTTAGAATCCCCCTCAAAAAATTCCTTACCTTCTACCATCACCTTAGTTACTACCTTCCCCTCAACTTCAATTTCTCCATCATCATTAACTTCAACTCCTGGAAGATTCTTAAGTAGATCCTCTAATTTTCTTTCTGTTCCTGTCTTAAAAGAATCAGCATCATACACAAGTGTGTCTCCTTTTACAACTACAGGCATCTCATAAGTTAATTCTACAGCATCTAATTCATTATTTTCATAGAGAATAAAATCTTTTGAGATATCTGAATCTTGAGCTTTAATAAGTTTACTATAACTAGCCATTCCTATATAGCTAACCTGTAAATTATAACTTGAATTCTTTTTTAAGGCAACCTTATATTCTCCATTAGAATCAGATATAGCAAATGATTCAAGAGCATTTGTCTCACTATTAATTAAAATGATATTTGCGAGCTCTAAGGGCTTGTTTAAACTATCTGTTACCTTACCCTCCATTTTCAATTGTGAAAACAAGAATGAAGAATTAAGCAGTAATATAAATACGATAAGTTTTTTCATATTAAGTTGATTAAAAATGTCTGCCTTTATTATTACCTCTTCCGCCTCTCATTGACCTCATTTCCTCCATTTTAAATTTTATAATCTCATCATATTTGTTTCTAGTAACTTTTTCTCCTTTAGTTGGCATTAATATTTCATCCTTTTTCTCTGGGTTCATAACAATTTTTGAGCACAACAGTACTCTTTGATCAGTAGTTAATTCTAAAATAAGCCCTGGTAATCCTCCAAATTCAGCAGGTCCATGACTAACGGGTATTTGAGGAGTATACCATGCTGCTATCTCAATAGTCTTTGGAATTTCAATACTTTTAATCTCTCGTTTTTTATCTGTAGAATCTTTTGCTTTATCATCCCTTGGTTTAGGAGGAGAAAATACGCCTCTCCAATCAAAAGGTGCATTTTTCTTAGCTATAGCCTTAAAGCATATGTAATTTCCTATTTTCTTTTGCTCATTAGTCATCTCCCATTTTATCTCATCTACATTATCACTAACTAAAAATTTCTTTCCAAAGAATTCAATTTCCTCTAATGATATTTTCTCTTTAATATTTTTATATCTAGGCCCTGAAGATGATCCAAAACTTCCCCATCCTCTGCCTTGACCTGGAGCATCTAAGCGCTCTTCTTCTTTAAATGTAGACTCAACTTTATTAAAAGTTAAAATGAATGTTTTCTCTAACATATTTTTCATTCTAGCCTTCATTTGATTTTTTTGTTCAGTACTCATTGCAGATCCCCATGGTCCAAGATCAAAAGATGTTTTTGATTGATAATATGCCTTTCCTTGAAAATCTTGGGAATAAAGAAAATTAAAAGAAAATATCGCTGTAAAAATTAAAATTGAATTCCTCATAAATATTTTTTTCAAAGCTAGCTAATACTCGTAAACAAATTGTTAAATTCAAGTTAAAATAATCATAATTTTTTGTACTTTCAAATCCATGAGGATTATACTATTACTTTCTTTTTTGTCTATAAACTGCATTTCACTTGCACAAAAAAATATCTCTCTGATATTAAAGTCTAAAACCCATTATAATGATTCACTGAAAATTGCCAAGAGCTATTCTAATTCTAATTTTTATCTAATTAAAAATTCAATAGTCAAAAAAACTCTAGAATCGACATATACTTATAATAATATTAACTTAGGAGAATTATATAAAATTGACCTATTTAATCCTCTTCAAATAAAATTATTTTACAAAGATCAAAATTCAATAGTTATTCTAGATAATAAACTAAGTGAAATTAAAAAAATCAATTTTAATTATTCAGATCCCCTAATTAATATAGCAACATTTTCATCAGCCAATGAAAATAATATTTGGGTATATGATGAAATTTCAATGAGACTTAAAAAGTACAATTATATTAAGAATTTATTTGATAACATTGATATTCCGATACAGGGAGATATAATATCGCTAAAAGCCAATTATAATTATTGCTGGCTATTAACAAATAATCATTTATACAAATTTAATTATACAGGTTCATTAATATATAAAATTCAAATTCGTGAAATGGATTCTCTTAATTTTTATAAAAATAATTTGATTTTTGTCTCCAATAACAACCTATTTCTATTCGATGAATCTGATGGTAGGATAGAAAAAATTAATTACGAAAAATTATTGATAAAAGATTTTTTTGTAATCGATGAAACCTTGTATATTTATGATGAGAATTTTTTAAATCAATTTGAAATTAAAATTAATTAAATTATGCATATTGCTATAGCAGGAAATATTGGTGCTGGAAAAACTACATTAACTAAGTCACTTGGCAAGCACTATAAATACGACATTGAACTTGAAAATGTTGTAGACAACCCTTATTTAGATGACTTTTATAACCAGATGGAACGGTGGAGTTTTAATCTACAAATTTATTTTTTAAATAGTCGTTTTAGACAATTAAGAGATATAATTAGTAATGGAAGAAGTGTAGTTCAAGATAGAACTATATATGAAGATGCAAATATTTTTGCTCCTAATCTTCATGCTATGGGACTTATGACAAATCGTGATTACGAAAATTACAAATCCCTTTTTGACTTAATGGAAGAAACAGTTCAATCCCCTGATTTATTAATCTACCTTAGAAGCTCCATTCCAAATTTAGTTTCGCAAATTCATAAAAGAGGAAGAGAATATGAAAATTCAATAAGCATAGAATACTTAAGTAGATTAAACGAAAGATATGAAGCTTGGATTCATAAATATGATAAAGGTGAATTACTAGTAATTGATATTGATGATATAGATTTTGTTGAAAGCAAAGATGATCTACAAAAAATTATTGATCTAATAGATCAAAAAATAAAATAAAAAAAGGCCTTAATTTGAAACCTTTTTTTATTATTATTATTTTTTAATTTCTTGGTTTTGAATATTGATTTAGAACAATAATTTTATCTCCTTCAAATTGAAATGCTTCCATCCAGCTGTAACTTGATCCTTTACCATTTTCAGATACTATTGTACCATTATCCCAGAGTAATACCCATTCATCAGCATTGTCACCAACTACTGAAAAATTAACAGCAACTTTATAGTCTTTAATATCAACACTAGAGTATGAATCTGACATAAATTTTACTGCAGCTTCTTTCCCCTCAATTAAGGATCCATCTTCTAAATTAAAAACTACATTATCTGCTAAATAATTTCCCGCTTTTTCATAATCTTTGTTTATAATGTGTTCATGCATTTCTTGAACCATTAATACTTTTTCTTCATCACCTATCTCAAAAACATCTAAATAAGTTGCTTCATAGATATAATCTACAGAAGTTTTTTCTACTTCTTCAATTGCATGACCTCCTAAAATTGGAGCAATTACAAGACCTATTAAACAAGTTAATTTGATTAATATATTCATTGAAGGCCCTGAAGTATCTTTAAATGGATCGCCTACAGTATCACCTGTTACTGCTGCTTTATGAGCCTCAGAACCTTTGTATGTCATTTCTCCATTAATTTCTACCCCAGCTTCAAATGATTTTTTTGCATTATCCCATGCACCTCCTGCATTATTTTGAAAAATAGCCCATAGGACACCACTAACTGTTACCCCTGCCATATAGCCTCCCAACATTTCAGCAATTTCTTGATTATCCATTCCAATTAACATTGGTAATACAGTAATAAGGATAGGTGTAGCAATAGTTAATATTCCTGGCAATATCATTTCTTTCAATGACGCCCGAGTGGATATAGCAACACACTTATCATATTCAGGTTTTGCAGTCCCTTCCATTATACCTGGAATCTCTTTAAACTGTCTTCTAACTTCATACACCATTTCCATTGCTGCTTTACCTACAGCATTCATTGCTAATGCTGAAAAGACAACAGGAATCATCCCGCCAACAAATAACATAGCTAAAACCGGTGCCTTAAAAATATTAATTCCATCAATTCCAGTAAAAGTTACATAAGCAGCAAAAAGAGCTAAGGATGTTAATGCTGCAGAAGCAATCGCAAATCCTTTTCCAGTAGCTGCAGTTGTATTACCAACTGAATCTAATATGTCAGTTCTTTCTCTTACAATTGGATCTTGTTCGCTCATTTCTGCAATACCACCTGCATTATCAGAAATCGGACCAAAGGCATCTATTGCTAATTGCATTCCAGTAGTTGCCATCATAGCAGATGCTGATAAAGCAACTCCATAAAATCCTGCAAAAGCATATGCAGTCCAAATTGCTGCTGCAAATAATAGTACAGATCCAAATGTAGACATCATCCCTGTAGCTAAACCAGCAATAATATTAGTTCCTGCTCCAGTACTAGATTTTTGAACAATTTCAAGAACTGGTTTTTTTCCCAGTCCTGTGTAATATTCAGTAATAGAAGATATTAGCCATCCAACTACAAGTCCTGTAAGAGTTGCATAGAAAACATTCATAGATGAAATATCTCTAGTACCCTCTCCAAAAAATTCCATTGTTATAGTTTCGGGTAACATATAGTCTACAAGGAAATAACATGTAATCGCAACTAACGCTATTGAAAGCCAATTACCTTTATTTAAAGCTCTCATTACTTCATCTTCCTTAGCATCATTGGAGTTAATTTTTACAACCAGAGTTCCAATAAGAGATATAAGAATACCTAGTCCTGCAATTGCCATTGGCAACAGAATTGGACCAATACCTCCAAAGGCATCATCAATAGATCCGCCCATATCTTCAATAACATAATTACCAAGTACCATTGCCGCCAACACTGTTGCAACATACGATCCAAATAAATCTGCACCCATACCTGCTACATCACCTACATTATCACCTACATTGTCTGCAATTGTAGCTGGATTTCTGGGATCATCTTCAGGAATTCCTGCTTCAACCTTTCCGACTAAATCAGCACCAACATCAGCTGCCTTTGTGTATATTCCTCCACCTACTCTAGCAAATAAAGCTATTGATTCTGCACCTAGAGAAAATCCTGCTAAGGTTTCAAGAACAATAGTCATGTCTTCAACAGAAGTCCAAGATCCATTCATGAAAAAATTAAAAAATATTATAAAGAATGTCGTCAATCCAAGTACAGCTAAACCAGCCACTCCTAATCCCATTACAGTTCCTCCTGCAAATGAAATATTTAATGCATCTGGCAGGCTTGTCTTAGCAGCTTGAGTTGTTCTTACATTTGTCTTTGTAGCAATTTTCATCCCCATATTTCCAGCAAGTGCTGAGAAAAAAGCACCAAAAATAAATGCGACAACTATTAATATATGAGAAGTAGGAACAACAAATGAAATTCCTGCCAAAATTAAACTGACAACAACAACAAAAATTGACAATAATTTATATTCGGCATTTAAAAAAGCTAATGCTCCTTCATGTATGTGATCAGAAATTTCTTTCATCCTTCCATCACCGGCATCTTGTTTCATAACCCATGATCTTTTAACAAAGACATAGATTAAACCTAAAAATGCCATAGCAATTGGCATATAAATTATCATTTCATTCATACTTGTATATTTTTATTTAGTTGGCAAAAATAATGAAATAGGTTTAATTAAAAAATACTCATATATTTTATTTATATAATACCTTGTGTACTGCCTTAATCACATCGTTACTATTTGGCAACCATTCTTTTAACAATACTGGAGAGTATGGAGCTGGCGTATCAGCTGTATTAATTTTTTCAATAGGGGCGTCCAAATAGTCAAAAGCCTGAGACTGTACTTGATATGTAATTTCTGTTGATACATTACCAAAAGGCCATGCCTCTTCTAGAATTACAAGCCTATTGGTTTTTTTTACTGATTCAATTATTGTTTTATGATCCATTGGCCTGACTGTCCTTAGATCAATAATTTCACAAGAAATATCTTCCTTAGCTAATTCGTCAGCTGCTTTATAAGCTTCTTTAATAATTTTTCCAAATGAGACAATAGTAACATCTTTTCCTTCTCTTTTCACGTCTGCTACTCCTATTGGTAAAGTATATTCTCCTTCAGGAACCTCGCCCTTATCTCCATACATTTGCTCGCTTTCCATAAATATCACAGGATCATCATCTCTAATTGCAGCCTTTAATAGTCCTTTAGCATCATAAGGATTGGATGGTACAACTACTTTTAATCCAGGGGTATTTGCATACCAACTCTCAAAAGCTTGAGAATGTGTTGCCCCCAATTGGCCTGCAGATGCTGTTGGCCCTCTAAAGACAATCGGACAATTAAATTGTCCTCCAGACATTTGTCTGATTTTTGCTGCATTATTTATAATTTGATCTATCCCGACAAGTGAAAAATTAAATGTCATATACTCAACTATTGGTCGATTGCCGCTCATGGTAGACCCTATAGCAATACCTGAAAATCCTAATTCTGAAATAGGAGTATCTATAACTCGCTTATTCCCAAATTCTTCAAGCATTCCTTTAGATGCTTTATATGCGCCATTATATTCAGCTACTTCCTCCCCCATTAAGTAGACGCTCTCGTCTCGTCTCATTTCCTCACACATAGCCTCACACACAGCTTCCCTAAATTGAATCAATCTCATTAAATCAAAATTTTGAACAAAAGTAATAAACCTACAATACTAATTAAATAGTATAGCAAAAAATATTTGTTTGATAATAAAAATTTTAAGTTAAATTATGTATTTTTGTCTACCAAATTTTATCCTTTAAATATAATGAAAATATTAGTGTGTATAAGCCATGTTCCTGATACTACATCAAAAATAAATTTCATTGAAAATAATTCAAAATTTGATGAAAAGGGTGTTCAATTTGTGATTAATCCAAATGATGAATTTGGATTAACAAGAGCTATGTGGTTTAAAGAAAAGCAAGGTGCTTCTGTAGATGTAATTAATGTAGGGCTTGCAGATACTGAGCCTACTTTGAGAAAAGCACTTGCAATTGGAGCAGATAAAGCCATTAGAATTAATTCAGATCCAAAAAACGGGCTTAATGTAGCAAAGCAAATTGCACATATAGTATCTTCTGAAAGTTATGACTTAGTAATTGGAGGAAGAGAATCTATTGACTATAATGGAGGAATGGTGCCGGGAATGATTGCTGGATTAATTAACTATAATTTTGTTGATAAATGCATTAGTCTAGAAATTAATAATGACAGTATTACAGCAGCTAGAGAGATTGAAGGGGGAAAAGAGATTATCGAATCAAAACTTCCACTTGTTGTCGCTGGACAAAAAGGATTGGTTAAAGAGAGTGATCTTAGAATTCCTAATATGAGAGGCATTATGATGGCTAGAAGAAAAGAGCTTCAAGTAATTAATGCGATTGATGAAGATAATTCTACATGCACAGTTAGTTTTGAAAAACCTAAACCAAAAGAGGAAATAACATTAGTATCGTCTGATAATGTTGGTGAACTAATAAATCTTCTTCATAACGAAGCTAAAGCAATATAAAATGGCAATATTAATATACGCAGAGTCAGAAAACGGAAAATATAAGAAAGATTCATTTGAAATTGCTTCTTATGCTAGAGTAGCTGCTGATAAATTAAATACTTCAGTAACAGCAGTATCAATTAATGCAGATGATCCAAACGAATTAGGGAATTATGGAGTTGATAAAGTTTTACATATCTCTAATGATAGCCTGAAAAACTTTAATGCTGTAATATATGCTGATATAATAAAGCAAGCATTTGAAAGCGAAAGTTCAAATCTAGCAATACTAAGCTCAAGCTCGAATGCTAAATATCTTGGGTCACTTTTATCAGTAAAAATAAACGCAGGATATATTACTAATGTCATTGAAATTCCTAAAGAATTTGATCCGCTTACAGTTAAAAGAAATTCATTTACAAACAAAGCATTTGAATATGCTAAAATAAATAGCAAAAACAGACAATTAGCAATATCAAAAAATTCACATGGAGTTATTGAAAATAAAACCAGCATCCAAATAGAAACATTTGAAGTGACTTTAGCGTCTTCTGAAATTAACGTAAAATCTACTGAAAAAGCATCTAATAAAGTGACTATTGCTGATGCTGAAATAGTAGTTTCTGGTGGAAGAGGATTAAAAGGTCCTGAAAACTGGGGGATGATTGAAGAATTAGCAGATGTATTGGGAGCAGCAACTGCATGCTCTAAACCTGTATCAGATTTAGGATGGAGACCTCATAGTGAACACGTTGGTCAAACTGGAAAATTAGTTTCCTCAAATTTATACATTGCTATAGGAATATCAGGTGCAATTCAACATTTAGCTGGAATAAATTCTTCAAAAGTTAAGGTGGTTATAAATAATGACCCTGATGCTCCATTTTTTAAAGCAGCTGACTATGGAATAGTAGGTGATGCATTTGAAGTTGTTCCAAAATTAATTGAAGGTTTAAAAACTTTCAAGTCTCAAAATACTTAAGCATTTTTCTATTTGATTAAAAATATTACATTTGTTAATAATCATAAGTGATTCATTAAATGGATTTAATTAGACTTTTAATAAATGGTGTTTCATATAGTCAAACTCAAAATGGGGCTTATGCTCTAATACTAAGCGAGTTGGATGGAGAAAGGAAACTTCCAATTGTAATAGGAACATATGAGGCCCAATCTATTGCTATCGCTATTGAAAAAGATATTAAACCGCCAAGACCATTAACTCATGATTTATTCAAAAGTTTTTGTGAAAGATTTGATATAATTATCAAACAGGTGATAATACATAAGCTAGTTGATGGAGTTTTTTACTCCAGTATAATTTGTGATAGAGATGGGATTGAAGAAATAATTGATTCTAGAACTAGTGATGCTATAGCTCTAGCAACAAGATTTGATGCACCAATTTTTACTTATGAAAATATACTGGAAAAAGCTGGAATCATAATTGAAATTGAAGAATATGATGAGGAAGATAAAATTTTATTTAAAGAATTATTCTCTGAAGAAACAACATTGGAAAACTCTAAAGATTTTAAAGATAAAACTGTTGATGAACTCCAGAAATTATTAAAACTTGCCGTTCAAAATGAAAATTATGAAACAGCAGCAAAAATAAGAGATGAAATATCTAATAGATAAATTTAGATCTATAGCATTAATAATTGTAGCTATCTTATTTTCTACAACTGCATTTTCACAAAATATTGATGGAAGTGAAATAATACAAAGCTCTGGTTTTACAATTGAAACATTGTTTAGAGGAATTATTGGAATGGCTTTTTTAATTTTTATTTCATTCCTTCTAAGTAATAACCGAAAAGCAATAAACTGGAAAACAACATCATTTGGATTATTAATACAAATAATTCTTGCAATTAGTGTGCTAAAAATTTCATGGGTTCAAGCCATATTTGAATTTGCTGGTAAAATCTTTGTAAAAATATTAGATTTTACAATGGAGGGGACTAAATTTCTATTTGGAGATTTAGTTAGTATGGATAATTTTGGCAATGTGTTTATTTTTGCAATTTTACCTACAGTTATCTTCTTTGCTGCATTAACTTCCGTTTTGTTTTATCTAGGAATAATTCAAAAAGTTGTTAAACTTATGGCTTTATTATTATCAAAAGTATTAGGTGTTTCTGGACCTGAGAGTCTGAGTGTTGCAGGTAATATTTTTCTTGGCCAAACAGAATCACCCCTGATGATTAAAGCCTATCTTGAAAAGATGACTAAATCAGAAATTTTACTCGTCATGATTGGAGGTATGGCGACTGTCGCTGGTGGTGTTTTAGCTGCATATATTGGATTTTTAGGCGGAGATGATCCTGAGCTAAAAGTCTTTTATGCTAAACATCTTTTAACAGCATCTGTCATGGCTGCTCCTGGAGCAATAGTAATATCTAAAATCCTCTATCCTGAAACGCAAAAAATTGATACTAATGTTAATATATCTCAAGAAAAAATTGGAGATAATTTCCTTGATGCTATTTCGAATGGAACAACTGAAGGATTAAAATTAGCAGCAAATATTGCTGCAATGCTACTTGTGTTTCTAGCATTTATTGCAATGGGGAATTACATGCTAGAAAAATTTGGAGATCTTGTTGAAATAAATAATTGGATCACCAATAATACTGCTTATGAAACCCTATCTATTGAGTTTATTTTAGGCTATTTATTCGCTCCACTTATGTGGCTTATTGGAGTTGCAAAAGAAGACATGACATTAATGGGGCAACTACTTGGAATAAAAATAGTAGCAAGTGAATTTATTGGATATATTCAACTAGCTGAGCTAAAACAAGCATCTAATCTTATTCATCTAAACTATCAAAAATCAATAATTATAGCTACATATATGCTATGTGGATTTGCTAACTTTGCTTCTATTGGAATACAAATTGGAGGGATTGGATCATTAGCTCCAGGTCAAAGAAAAAATTTATCAAATTTTGGTTTTAAAGCATTAATTGGAGGAACAATTGCATCGCTATTATCTGCTACTATTGCAGGGATGATAATTGGGTAAAAAGTTAATAACTTTTGTCACTTTTATTATTTCTCTTATATATCAATTTTTATTTTTATCTGGCATAAAATTTTCTTATGAAACAATATTTAGATCTTGTAAAACATGTTTTAGAAAAAGGCAATTTTAAAGAAGATAGAACTGGCACTGGAACAAAAAGTGTTTTTGGCTACCAGATGAGGTTTGATTTAAGTAAAGGGTTTCCAATGCTCACTACGAAAAAATTACATTTAAAATCAATTATATATGAACTGCTTTGGTTTCTTAAAGGGGATACTAACATCAAATATTTAAATGAAAATGGTGTTAGAATATGGAATGAATGGGCTGATAAAAATGGAAACTTAGGTCCTGTTTATGGATTTCAATGGCGAAATTGGAATGGTGATAATATAGATCAGATAAGAGAACTGATAGATAATTTAAAGAAAAATCCGAATAGTAGAAGAATGTTAGTGTCTGCTTGGAATCCATCAGTTCTTCCTGATGGATCAAAATCATTTAGCGAAAATGTTTCAGAAGGAAAAGCAGCTCTACCTCCATGTCATGCCCTTTTTCAATTTTATGTAAATGACGGAAAATTATCATGTCAACTCTATCAAAGAAGTGCTGATATTTTTTTAGGTGTTCCTTTTAATATTGCTTCATATTCCCTATTTACTCTAATGATTGCTCAAGTATGTGGATACAAACCTGGCGACTTTATACATACATTTGGAGATGCTCATATTTATACTAACCATTTTGATCAAGTAAAATTACAATTGGGTAGATCTCCAAAACAATTACCAACTATAGAAATAAATCCAGAAATTACTGATATATTTAATTTCAGTTTTGAAGATTTTAAGTTAATTAACTATGATCCAGATCCTCATATAAAAGGAGATGTAGCTGTCTAAGAATATTATGAAATCAAAAGAAAATTCTAAAAAAAATTGTTTAACCATAATAGTTGCAGCTTCTGAAAACAATGCAATTGGGAAAAATAATAAACTTATTTGGGATCTTCCAGACGATCTGCAGAGATTTAAAAATTTAACATCAGGGCACTACATAATTATGGGCAGAAAAACATTTGATACATTTCCAAAATTACTGCCAAATAGAACGCATATAGTAGTTTCTAATAAAAAAAACCTTAAAGTTCCTGATGAAGTAATTGTTGTAAATAATATTTCAGATGCAATAGGAATTAGCAAAAATGATCCTAACCCATACATAATAGGGGGTGGCCAAATTTACAAACTTGGCATTAATCTTGTAGATAAAATAGAGCTTACTAGAGTTCACAATACTTTTGAAGCAGATACTTTTTTTCCAGAATTAAATCTAGATAAATGGAGGCTTATATCTAAAACTTTTCATGATATTGACAGTAATCATAATCATTCATTTACTTATGAGACATATGAAAGAAAATAATTTAAAGTATATTTAATTATTATGAGAGCATATATATTTCCTGGTCAAGGGGCACAATATTCTGGAATGGGTTTAGATTTATATAATGATTTTTCCATAGCAAAAGATCTATTTAAAAAGGCTAATAATATTCTAGAATTTGATATCACTGAAATAATGTTTAATGGATCATCAGAAGATTTAAAACAAACCAAAGTAACTCAACCTGCCATTTTTTTACATTCAGTAATTTTAGCTAAAACATTAGGTAATAATTTTAAACCTGATATGGTTGCAGGTCATTCCCTTGGTGAATTTTCTGCACTAGTAGCAAATAATACTCTTAATTTTGAAGATGGTTTAAAATTAGTCTCAGCCAGAGCTCAAGCTATGCAAAAAGCATGTGATAATAATCCTGGAACAATGGCTGCTATTCTTGCATTAGAGGATACTACTGTAGAAAATGTATGTAAAGAAATAGAAGGCGTAGTGGTAGCTGCAAACTATAATTGTCCAGGTCAATTAGTAATCTCAGGTGAAATTAATGCCATTGATTTAGCTTGTGAAAAATTAAAAGAACAAGGGGCAAGAAGAGCTCTTGTATTGCCAGTTGGAGGAGCCTTCCATTCTCCACTAATGGAGGAAGCAAAACAAGAATTAGAAAATGCCATTAGCAATACTACATTTAGTAACCCTATATGTCCAATTTATCAAAATGTAACATCATTTGCGGTTTCTGATCAAATAAAAATAAAAGAAAATTTAATAGCTCAATTAACATCTCCTGTAAAATGGACACAGTCAATTCAAAAAATGATAGTTGATGGCGCAACTAATTTTATTGAACTAGGGCCAGGAAAAGTATTGCAAGGATTAGCACGTAAAATCAATAGTGATGTAGAGGCATCTTCGTTATCAAGTTAATTATGATGGGGAAAAACAGAAATATTTCAATTAGTATTCTTATTACTGTAAGTATTGTATTAGATCAACTTAGTAAGGCTTTAATTCGCGAGAACATTGATCAATATTCAGAGATTAAATTAATAGGTGAATATTTTATTTTAACAAATGTTGAAAACAGTGGTGCATTTCTAGGAATGGGAAGTGATTTTTCTCCTTTTATAAAAACAATTTTTTTACTTATTCTTCCAATAATCGTATTAATATGTATAATGATTTATGTTTACAGAGATAAAGAAATTGACAAAATTTCACTAATTGGTTTTTGCTTTATTATTGGAGGGGGAATTGCTAATATTTATGACAGAATCATATATGGATCAGTAACTGATTTTCTTTTTATTGACCTAGGCGGAATTTTTAAAACAGGTATTTTTAATATAGCTGATTTGTCTGTTACTACAGGAATGATAATGATCTTACTAATGAGCTTTAAGAATAAATAGATTAGTCTTTATAGACAATTCCATTTTTCATTACAAATATTACATTTTCTAATGTAGAAATATTTTCTGTTGGATCATCATTTGTTGCAACAATATCAGCAATAAATCCTGGACTAATTTGACCTAATTTATCAGCATATCCCAAAATATTTGCGTTAGTGATGGTAGCTGACTGCAAACATTCCATAACAGGCATGCCAACTTCATTCATATATGCAAATTCCTTAGCATTTTTACCATGTGGGAAAACACCTGCATCCGTTCCAAAAGCAATTTTTACTCCCTTTGCATATGCTTTCTTAAATGTAGACTGAATTTGAGGGCCAATAGCTAATGCTTTTGGGACTACAAGCTCATCATAATATCCTGGTATTTTTGCTTTTTCTGCAACTTCCTTTCCTGCAGTTATTGTTGGTACATAGTAAGTCCCATATTGCTTCATCAACTCCATGCTATTTTCACTCATCAATGTCCCGTGTTCAATAGTTGTGACTCCTCCTATTATTGCTCTTCTAATCCCTTCATCCCCATGAGCATGAGCTGCTATAATCATACCATAATCTTTAGCTGTATCACATATTGATTTAATCTCTTCTAAAGTAAATTGAGGGTTTTGTCCATTTTTTGCTATGCTCATAACTCCTCCTGTGGCAGTAATTTTAATATTATCCGCTCCATCCTTATATCTTTGTCTTACAGCTTTTCTTGCATCGGAAACACTATTAATTACTCCGTCTAAAGGTCCTGGGTCACCTTGCATTGATTTCTTCCAGCCATTTGTTGGATCTGCATGGCCTCCAGTTGTTCCTATTCCTTTCCCTGCAGTAAAAATTCTTGGTCCAATAACTTTTCCTTTTTCAATTGCATTTCTTAATGATATATTTACGCCTGACCCTCCTAAATCTCTTACTGTTGTAAATCCTGACATTAATGTAATCCTTGCATATTCAAGTGAATTAAAAGCAAGATCAGCCTCATTTGCTGTAAACTCATTTAAATATTTTTGAGGGTTATATTCACTTTCAATATGCACATGCAAATCTATAAATCCAGGCATTACTGTAGCATTTGTTAAATCAATTGTAGTATCAGCTGAATCAGTTGAAGTTACGTGACCATTTTTAATCTCAACAATTCTATCCTTAGACACTATAATTGTTTTATTACTATAGACTTTTCCTTTTTTGGTATCAATTAACTTTCCGCATTGAATATATGTATTTTGAGAAAATAACACTGTGGTAAATAAAGCTAAACATATGGTTGCAATCCTTGTCATTTTTATTTTTTTTAATTAGTATGAATTAACTAATATAGGAATTTATTTTAGATGATTATTTTAATATAAAAATTAAATATTTATATTAAGTAATGTACTTTAGCTAAAAATATAATTAAGATTATTTATAATTTATTAGTTAACATAACAGAAATTTTTATTAGAATCTTATCTAGATTTAACAGAAAGATTAGACTTGGATTAATTGGAAGAAAGGAGTCTTTTAATACGATTCAATCTTTAATTAATGAAAATGATAAGGTCATTTGGGTACATTGCTCATCCTTAGGTGAATATGAGCAAGGGCTGCCAGTTTTTAAATGTCTTAAAGAAAAATATAATGATCATAAAATTATATTAACCTTCTTATCCCCTTCTGGATATGAAGTAAAAAAAGCATCTAGTATTGCGGATTTAGTCATTTATCTTCCCATTGATTCAAATAGAAATGCTAAAAAATTCATAACTGCAATAAAACCAAAACTAGTAGTTTTTGTAAAAAATGAAATCTGGCCAAACTATATAAAATATATTAAAAAATATAATATTAAGTCTGCATTGATATGTGGATTATTTAGAGAAGGGCAGCTTAAATTTTTATGGCCTTTTAACTTCCTAGCCAATAGTATTTTAAAATTTGATTATATTTTAGTTCAAGATGAGAAATCAAAGAAAATAATTCAAAACCTAGGACACAATAATACATATCTATGTGGAGACACTCGATTTGATAGAGTATACGATACAATGAGTCAAGATGATTCTATAGAGATCATAGAAGGTTTTAAAGGAAATAAATTATGCATGGTTGCAGGTAGCATTTGGGAGGAAGATGAAAGAATATTAGTTAATTATATTAATACATGTGAACAAGATTTTAAATTTATTCTTGTGCCTCATGAAATAAATAAACAAAAAATCAGCAAATTAAGGGAATCAATATCCCAAACTTCAATATTATATTCGGAATTTTCTGAAAAAAATAATAAAAGTGATGTTTTAATAATTGATAATGTTGGAATCCTGGCAAGATTATATAAATATGCAGATATGGTATATATTGGTGGTGGAATGGGACCTTCTGGCTTGCACAATACATTAGAACCGGCCATTTATGGAGTTCCAATTATAATTGGCAAAAACTACTCTAAATTCTCTGAAGCAAAACAAATGATTGAACTTGGAGGAATGTTTAGTATTAAAAATGATCAAGAATTTAAAGATCGTGTAGATTACTTATCTAAAAATAAATTAGCAGCTAATAAAATTGGGCTAATAAATTCTAATTTTGTTTTGGATAATAAAGGAGCAACCAATAAAATTATGAACTATTTATAAATGGAAAAATGAAAAAAATATTAATTCTTTGCATACTATTATTATTTAATAATATCTATGCTCAAAATGTTACTCTAGAGAGTTTTGGGACATCATTTGATAGTCCCGTTGAAATTAAACATGCAGGGGATGATAGGCTTTTTATTGTTGAGCAACCTGGAGAAATAAAAATATTAAATTCAAATGGAACCGTTAACTCAACTCCTTTTTTAGATATAAAAGACAAAGTTTATTATGGAGGTGAGAGAGGATTATTAGGGCTTGCATTTCATCCAAATTATCCTTCAACACCATATTTCTTTGTTAATTATATAAACAATAGTGGAAATACAGTTATTGCTAAATATAGCGTAAGTTCTAATTCTGAAATTGCAGACACAAGCGAAACTATACTTTTAACCATTAATCAGCCATATAGTAATCATAATGGTGGTTGTATTAATTTTGGTCCCGACGGATATTTATATATAGGGATGGGGGATGGAGGAAGTGGAGGTGATCCAAATAATTATTCTCAAAACCTAAATTCTCTATTAGGGAAAATGCTTAGAATAGATGTTGATAGTGGTTCTCCTTATGCTATACCTAATGATAATCCTTATGGAGATGAAATATGGGCAAGTGGGCTAAGAAATCCTTGGAAGTTCTCCTTTGATACTAATGGAGATTTATGGATTGCTGATGTAGGACAATATACATGGGAGGAAATCAACTTGGTTACAGATGATACTGGAGGATTAAACTACGGTTGGAGATGTTATGAGGGAAATCACACATTTAACACAAGCTCTAATTGTCCAGATTCGAGTACATTAACCTTCCCTGTTAGCGAATATTCACATAGTAATAGCGGGTTCTATAAATGTTCAATAACTGGAGGATATATTTACAGAGGAAGTCAAATTAGTGGAATGAATGGAGCATATTTCTTTGCTGATTATTGTAGCCAAGAAATTGGTATGCTTTCATATAATTCTAGCTCAGATTCATGGGATATGTATTTAGATAGTCCAAATGCAACCGGAGAGTGGGTGACTTTTGGAGAGGATATAAATGGAGAGCTATATGTAGCTTCTATAAATGGTGGTATTTATAAGATAACTGATGCTGCGCTAGGTTTAAATTCAGTTGATCAAAACAAACTAAATTTTTATCCAAACCCAACGGAGGGAGTAATTTTATTTAATAATTACAGTGAACCATTTGATTTGATCATATATGATATTAATGGCCGAACAGTTATTGAACATAATAATTATTCTTCACAAGAATTAAATATATCCAAATTAAATGCTGGTATATATTTTATGCAAATCAATAATTCATATACTCAAAAACTTATTAAAAAATAATATATATAAGATAATAACCAACTAAATAGTCGACCTTTGCACCCTTTAACGAAAACATGGCAAATTTTAAAGATATAGGGGTCAATAAAGAATTACTTAAATCTATTCAAGAAATGGGATTTGAAACGCCAACTCCTATTCAAAAAGAATCTATACCTTGTCTCTTAACAAGCCGTCAAGATTTAATATCACTAGCTCAAACTGGTACAGGGAAAACAGCTGCTTTTGGACTACCTATCATTCAACAGATAGATCCAAAAATAAAACACGTACAAGCAATTGTATTATGTCCAACAAGAGAATTATGCATTCAAATTGCTAAAGATCTAATAGCATTTTCTAAATACCTTGATTATGTTAAAGTATTGCCTGTATATGGTGGGACAAAAATTGAAAATCAGATAAAATCAATTAAAAAAGGTATTCAAATAATAGTTGGAACACCCGGTAGAACTAAAGATCTAATTAAACGTAAAATATTAAAACTAGATATAGTTAATAGAGTGGTTTTAGATGAAGCTGATGAAATGTTAAGTATGGGGTTTAAAGATGATCTAGACTTTATCTTAGATAAAACCTCTAACAACAGGCAAACTATGTTATTTTCAGCCACTATGTCAAAAGAAGTAATATCAATTTCTAAAAAGTATATGAAGGATGCAAAAGAGATTGCTGTAGCAAAAAAAAATTCTGCAGCAAAAAATGTTGAACACCATATTTATGATATTAGCTCTAGGCATAAATATGAAGCTTTAAAAAGAATAGCGGATTATAATCCAAATATTTACGGAATAGTATTCTGTAGAACAAGACGCCAAACAAAAGAAATAACAAATAAATTTATTAATGATGGTTACAATGCAGATGCTATTCATGGAGATCTTTCCCAAGGCCAAAGAGATGAAGTAATGTCTAGGTTTAGAGATAAATCATTACAAATGCTTATTGCCACAGATGTTGCAGCAAGAGGTTTAGATGTCGAGGATTTAACTCATATAATTAATTATTCTCTTCCAGATGACCCTGAAATATATACTCATAGAAGCGGACGAACTGGAAGAGCTGGTAAAAGTGGAATCTCTATTGCCATTAGCAATAGCAGAGAAAGTAGAAAAATTAAATCAATTGAGAATAAGAGTCAAATTAAATTTTTAAAAAAAGAAGTTCCTACAGGAAAAGATATTTGCTCTAAACAACTTTTTAAATTAATTGAAAAAATTGAAAAGGTTAAGGTTGATAATAAACAAATTGAACCATATTTAGATGATATATATAAAAAACTTGAATGGCTTAGTAGAGAGGATTTGATAAAACATTTTGTTTCAGCAGAATTTAATAGGTTTTTAGAATATTATAAGAATTCAAATAATATAAATAATAAAGAAGTAAAAAGTAGATCAGATTCAAAATTTAAAAATGGGAAGTCAAATAGGAATTCCTTTGTTAATTATTCAATTAGCATTGGGAGGAAGAAAGGTATCTCTCCTATAGAATTAATTTCATTAATAAATAGAGTAATGAAATCTAATCAAATTGAAATTGGAAAAATAGACATTAGAGGGGATCATACAATATTTGAGATGGATAAAAGTCTAAGTACTGATTTAAGTAAAGGAATTAAAAAAATTAATTTTAGAGGAAATGATTTATCTATAAAAGAAACTGATGATAAAATTGAAGCACGACCCTCTAAACAAAATAGAAATAGATCACATTCTTCAAAAAATAAAAGAAGAGGAAAATCTGATAGGGATTTCAAATCAAGTGGTAATTCAAGAAAGAAAAGAAGAAAAAATAGATTTTAATAATAAATAAACATGTTTTTGGCAGCTCATATTCTTGATACGGTCTCCCTTAGTTTTCTCACGTAAAAAATCCTCCTACTTTTATTATCTTCGTTTCTACAACCTAATAGCAGCATAGCTTTTCAGGTTTCAAAATAAACAATATTACTTTTCGAGTAAGTTAATTCTCAATGGAAGTTAATATGTATTGTTTTAAAATCTGTTATCAAAAAATATAAGATGGCAAAAAAAAAGATAAAGATAAAACTTAATGCTAATATTAGTCGTAGGGATTTTATAGGCGGCACCTTAGTTGGAGTTGGAGCTGCACTTCTATACTCATGTAAAGATGTAATAAATACGGTGTCTAAGGATCCACATGGTGTGATTAATGACTCCTGGACCGGTTACGGCGGAGTAGGTGATTATGCCATTTCTAACGGCAATGTAGCTTCCACCAGAGACGCAGCCCATTTAATAAGAGACGGGTTTACCAATAAAATGCGTGCAGACGCAGAGGAAACCGGTGAAGAATACGACATGGTCATCATTGGTGGGGGATTTTCTGGTATTGGAGCTGCCTACGAATTTTATAAAAAATATGGTAACACTAAAAAATGTCTCATTCTGGAAAACCATCCGGTTTTTGGTGGTGAAGCAAAACAAAATGAATTTGACGTAGATGGATACAAATTATATGGGCCCCAGGGTTCTAACGATTTTGGACCCCCACTCAAAGACAGTGGCGGGTTGATAGCCAATATTTATAAAGATACCGGCCTCCCATTTGATTATGATTTTGTTAAACAAGATCCAAAAAAGACTAAAGTGCGTGCTCCACTCGAAAACTATTACGGTGTGTTTTGGGAAGAAGAGCGTTACGACACTGGTTATTTTATGGGCAAGGATTCAAAAACACCTTGGGTTATTAATCCAAGGGCCGATAAGTTAGCTAGATTGCCCTGGTCTGACAAATTCAAAGCAGAATTGAATCGTGTTTTTGACGATAAAAAGGATTACTATACGGGTGCAGATTTAGACCACTGGCTAGACAGCATGTCCTATAAAGATCTATTAGAAAAAGTCATGGGTTTTAGCCCAGAGGTAACCGAGTATTTTGATCCAATTCTAGCTATTTCTATGGGAGGAGTAGGAGCTGATGTATACTCAGGCTATGCTGCTAAATTACTTGAAATGCCAGGGACACAAGCACGCTATACTTACGATAAAAGTAAAAATGATCATGATGTGGGTGCCTACAGTTTTCCGGGAGGTAATGCTGGTATTTTTAGGCATATTATAAAATATCTCATTCCAAAAAGCATAAAAGGTGGAAAATCATTTGAAGAGATTCTTTTTAATCCCATCAATTTTTCGACTTTGGACAACACTGAAAACCCAATCCGCATGCGTTTAAATGCTACAGCAATAGATATAAGTCATGAGGGGTTAGCCAAGAATGCAGACTATGTAAACGTATGCTACCATGTTGATGGTAAGATTAAGAAAATAAAAGCGAAAACTGTTGTGCTGGGAATTGGTGGATGGGTAGCGCAGAATATTGTCAGTGATATACCAGATTCTATTAAAACGGCTTATAGCCAATTTCATCATTCACCTATTCTTGTGGTTAACGTCGCAGTACGCAATTGGCGCTTTTTAGATAAGCTTGGCATTTCATCGGGTAGATGGTTTGAAGGATTTGGACGTTTTTTTTCAATTCGCAGACCCATGATTACGGGTGAGCTAACCCAACCTTTTGACCCAGAAAAACCAGCAGTTATCACCTTTTATGTGCCATTTAACAACCCGGGTTACCCCATTAAGGTGCAAGGCGTACTAGGACGAGCGGAACTACTTAGAAAATCCTATGCGCAATACGAGCAAGAAGTCGTTGAACAAATGACCGAAATGTTTGCAGGATATGGGTTTAATGCCGAGCGTGATATTGCAGGTATTGTTTTAAATCGTTGGGGGCACGCTTATATATCGCCACAACCAGGATTTCATTTTGGTATAAACGGCGAGGAAGCACCTAAAGAGGTTGTAAGAAAAGGATTTGGACGAATTCAATTTGGTCATTCAGAACTCAGCGGTTATATGTCGCACACTCTGGCACTTATTGAAGGGTCACGAGCTGCTATTGATGTAATGAAACACATTAATTAAGTTCACCTGTTTTATATGGGAAGAAGATAATAAACAAAAAACGGGACAAATCTCAAAAAGAAAATTTGTCCCGTTGTGTACTGAAGGCGGGACTTGAACCCGCACGGATATTACTATCCATTGGATTTTAAGTCCAACGTGTCTACCAATTCCACCACTTCAGCATTATATAGAATAGTATCTTCTGGAGCGAAAGACGGGATTTGAACCCGCGACCCCCACCTTGGCAAGGTGATGCTCTACCCCTGAGCTACTTTCGCATTATTTAAATGAACGTACACTATCTTAGTGCGGATGCAAATTTATAACAATTTAGGTAAAAGCAAAGAGAATTTTAAAAAAACGATTGTACTCTTCTAATCTTTTGAATCGTTAATTTTCCTTTTTATTTCACTTAATTTTAATAATGCTTCCATAGGAGTCATTGAATTAATATCAATATCTAACAACTCCTCTTTTATTTCCTCTAAAGCTGGATCATCAAGTTTAAAAAATTCTAATTGAATATCACTCTTAATTGATTTTATATCTTTATTAAGCTGTTCATTAGAATGAGATTTTTCTAGTTTTCTCAATATAGAATTAGCCTTGTTTAAGACTTTTCTTGGCATTCCGGCCATTTTTGCAACGTGTATGCCAAAACTATGTTCACTGCCCCCAGGAATTAACTTCCTTAAAAATAAAACATCATTTTTTTCTTCTTTTATAGAAACATTAAAGTTTTTGATTCTATCATATGATAAAGTCATTTCATTAAGCTCGTGATAATGTGTTGCAAAAAGAGTTTTTGCTTTAGTTGAATGATCATGAATAAATTCACTAATAGCCCAAGCTATTGAAATTCCATCATATGTACTAGTCCCTCTACCAATTTCATCAAGGAGTATTAAACTTCTATCAGAAATATTATTAAGAATTGTAGCTGCCTCATTCATCTCTACCATAAAAGTAGATTCTCCCATAGATATATTATCGCTAGCGCCAACTCTAGTAAATATTTTATCAATTATTCCCATTTTTAAATTTTCTGCAGGAACAAAGGATCCAATTTGAGCCATAACAACTATTAATGCAGTTTGTCTTAAAAGAGCAGATTTTCCAGACATATTTGGCCCTGTAATCATAATTATCTGCTGCTTTTCTCTGTCTAAAAATAAATCATTTGCTACATAAGGGTTTTCAGCTGCCAACTGTGCTTCTATGACTGCATGTCTCCCTTTAACAATATTTATATCATATGATTCGTCTATCTCTGGCATACAATAACTATTTTCTTTAGCAGTTTGAGCAAATGATGAGAAACAATCTAATTGGGAAATAATTAAAGCATTATTTTGAACTGTTTTAATATACTTATACATTTTATTAATGAGCCCTTGAAATATCTCTATTTCAAGTTTTAAAATTCTCTCTTCTGCTCCTAAAATTTTTGATTCATATTTTTTTAAATCATCAGTAATATAACGCTCAGCATTCACTAAAGTTTGTTTTCTTATCCACTGTTCTGGGACTTTATCCTTATGGGTGTTTCTAACTTCAATGTAATAACCAAAAACATTATTAGAAGAAATTTTTAATGAAGGTATCCCTGTAATTTCACTTTGCTCTTGCAACATTTTATTTAAAAAATCTTTACTTGAAAATGCTATACCACGCAAGTTTTTTAATTCTTTAGAAAATTCTGAGGAAATAGAATTTCCTTTTAAAATACTAACTGGAGCTTCTTCATTTAATGTTTTTTCAATAAGTTTCCTTAGTTGATTGCAATTATCCAAAGAATTTGATAGTTCCTTTAAAGATTTTTCTTTTGTTCTTTTTATTAATTTTTTAATAGGCTCTATTGCTGCTAGTGAATTTTTTAATTGAACAATTTCTCTTGGATTTATTTTGCCTGTAGCAACTTTTGAAATTAATCTCTCTAAGTCTCCTATTTCCTTAATGTTTTCTTGTATACTGTTTAATGAAGTTTCATTATCTATCAAATATTTAACTATCATATGCCTCTTTCGAATTAACTTAATATTCTTGGATGGTAAAGCAACCCATCTCTTAAGGAGTCTTCCTCCCATGGGAGAAATAGTTTTATCAATTACATCGATTAAACTTTTACCATCCCTGGAGAATGACTGAAAAATTTCTAAATTTTTAATTGTAAATCCATCCATCCAGACATAATCATCCTTTGGAATTCTGTTTATAGAAGTAATATGATTAATTTTCTGATGTTGAGTCTCACTCAAGTAGTGCATTATAGCTCCAGCAGAAACAAGTCCGTCTTTTAATTTTTCTACACCAAAGCCTTTTAATGATTTTGTTTTGAAATGACTACAAAGAGATTCTATTGCAAAATCATATTGATATACCCAGTCCTCTAGAAAAAACAATCGAAAGTTATTGTTAAATTTTGATAAGAAATTTAATTTCTTCTGTTTTGAAATAAGTATTTCACTAGGATTAAAATTTTGCAATAATTTATCAATATAATCAATTGATCCTTCTGAAATTATAAATTCTCCTGTAGATATATCTAAAAAAGATACGCCTATATTATTGCCAAGATATACAGATGCTAGGAAATTATTTGCCTTTGGATTTAAGACTCCATCAATTGTTGCTAGTCCAGGTGTTACCAGCTCAGTTACACCTCTTTTTACAATAGTTTTTGTGAGCTTAGGGTTCTCAAGTTGATCACATATAGCAACCCTATTTCCTGCCTTAACTAATTTTGGCAAATAGTTATTTAAAGAATGGTGAGGAAATCCTGCAAGCTCAATTTCACTTTGACTCCCTGCACCTCTTTTTGTTAAAATAATATCTAAAATCTTTGATGTTTTAATAGCGTCCTCTCCAAAAGTTTCATAAAAATCTCCTACTCTAAACAACAAAATAGCATCAGGGTGTTTAGTTTTAATAGCATTATATTGCTTCATTAATGGAGTTACTTTTTTTACAGTTTTTTCCAAGAAAATCTTATTAATTAATATTATTTTTGCATAAACATAGCCCTTGCTAATGTAACCAATATTTGTTTTTTTAAAAACTGATTATTAGAAATAATTACAAATGAGAAAATTAAAAAACATAGAGCTTAATAGATTATCAATTGAAGAATTTAAAAACTCTAAGAAAACCCCTGTTTCAATTATTCTTGATAACATTAGAAGCCTAAATAATATTGGCAGCATATTTAGAACTGCTGATGCCTTTCTTATAGATAAAATTTATCTATGTGGAATAACTGCAAAACCTCCAAATAAAGATATTCATAAGACAGCATTGGGAAGTACTGATTCAGTTAACTGGGAATATCATAATAATATCTTAGATCTAGTAGATTCATTAAAAAAAACTGATTTGAAAATAATTTCAGTTGAACAAGTAGAAAACTCAACAGCTCTTAATAGTTTTAAATATGAAAAAAATGCAAATTATGCATTTATTTTTGGAAATGAGGTTAATGGTATTTCTCAAGAAGTAATTAATTCGAGCGATGAAGTTATTGAAATTCCCCAATATGGCACTAAGCACTCATTTAATATATCAGTGTCAGTTGGAATTGTTTTATGGGACATTTATAATAAAATTAACTAGTTATTTCATCTAGAATTGATAAGTAATCCAATCTATTCTCAACAAAATTTAAATTTGTTATATCTATTATCTTAATGTTAAGATCTGGCCTAGACCTAAAAAATTCAAAATATCCTGAGTTTATTTTTGAAAGATATTCATTGCTAATTCTATTTTCATAGTCTCTTCCTCTCCTACTAATATTCTTTTGTAGCCTAGGTATATCTTGATTTAAAAAGACAAATAAGTCTGGTTTAAGAATTTTTTTATACATATCATAAAAAAGTTTTCTGTATAAAGAGAATTCCTCTACACTTAAATTTACTTTCGAAAAAATTAGTGATTTGTGAATATCATAATCACTTATTATTAGCTCATTAAAAATATTTAGCTGAGATAAGTCCTCTGAAATTTGCTGATATCTTTCAGATAAAAAAGACATCTCAAGAGTAAACGCATATCTTTCAGGGTCCTTATAAAATTTTGGTAAAAATGGGTTGTCTGCAAATCTTTCTATTATTAATTTTGAATTAAAATCAACTGCTATTTTTTTTGCTAAGCTAGTTTTACCGGCACCAATATTTCCCTCTATTGCAATATATTTATACTTGCTTATTTTTAGGTTATTCTTAGGATTGAAGACTTTTAAATTAGTTTTTTTAACTTGACTAGTATCTTTGCAATTTCTTAACATTTCTGGAATGCTTTCTTTAGTGATTGGATGATTTATTTTTGGATCTATTTCTAATAATGGTTTTAATACAAATTTTCTATTTTGCATTTTCGGATGAGGTACTTGTAGCAAACTAGAGTTTATTACTATCTCCTCGATAAAAATAATATCTATATCTATAATTCTAGACTCAGGTTTATTTGTTTTATTTCTTACTCTTCCTAAAATCTTTTCAATATCTAATAAGTTTTGCATTATATAGCTAGGGATCTCGTTTGAAAATATGCTAATGCAGATATTTAGAAAATCCTCACCTTTAAAGCCTATTGCTTCTGTCTTATAAATACTAGAGATAGATTCAATAACTGCTATCTTTAGATGAATTAATTCTATTGCCTTTTCAAGATTTTTTAACTTATCTCCAATATTTGATCCTATTGATATGTGTGTTTTTTTGTAATCATTCATAGTCTATGAACAAATTAAATAAAAGAAATTCATTTATTATCTTTGGTTGTATAAAATTTATGAAAAAACAAGATAAATTATTAGCTCAAAAAATATATTTGATTTTAGGATCCCTATTTATAACATCCTTAGTCGTTTCAAATTTAATTTTTCAAAAATTTTTTTATTGGCATCCCTTTGAAATAAAAATTTTTGGAGAACAATTGTTTGAATTATCCGTTGGCATACTTCCTTATCCAATAACATTTTTAATAACAGATTTAATAAGTGAAATTTATGGAAAGAAAAGAGCTAATTCAATTGTAACTGTAGGAATTTTTGCTTCAATTTTTTCAATATTGATTATATATGTTGCTAATTCAGTCCCTGCAATAAATGGATCCCCAGTAAATGACGAACTATTCAATACTGTTTTTGGAAGTACAATTATAGCTGTTTTTGCAAGCATGATAAGTTATTTGTTTGCCCAATATGTTGATATACAAATTTATCATTTTTGGAAAAATCTAACTAAAGGAAAAATGTTATGGTTAAGAAATAACTTTTCTACATTTTTCTCACAATTTATTGACACCTTTACAATTATTCTTCTTTTATGTTTGTCAAATGTCCTCATGTGGGATCAGTTTGTAGGTTTGTTAATTTCAGGATTTCTATTTAAAGTTCTCATTGCAATAATTGACACACCATTTCTATATCTAGGAGTATATTTGTTCAGAAGAAAATTTAAGCTAAAAATAAATGAAGAAATTAATATTGATTAGAGAGAAATTTGGATTAAATATCCCTCATGCGCTCTAACATTCAAAACTTTATTTTCTTCAAACATTAAATATTGACCTTTAATACCTTTTAAAACTCCTTTAATCTCTTCACCATTTTTCAATTTTAAAGATTCTGGTTTAGATGGGGATTCTATTATTGGGAAATTTATATCAATTATATTATCCTTTTCTATAAAGTAATGTATTAAATGATTCGGAATGAAATTTTTAACTTGATTTTTGTAATTTATAATATTTTCTGTTCTATTTTCATTAATTAGCATTTTTCGCCAATTTGTTTTATCAGAAATATATTTTTTGATTGCTACCTCAGCAACGCCTGCTAGATATCTGTTAGGAACTTCTAATATTTCGATAGCCTGATGTGCTCCTTGATCAATCCATCTGTATGGAGTCTGACTTTTTCTTGTTACTCCAACCTTTATATTTCCTGTATTGGCTAAATATACAATGTGAGGGTGAAGTTGAATCTCTTTTTCGTAATCAAGATCACGCTCTTCAATATTTAAATGAGCCTTACTTAATTCAGGTTTAATTATCCAATCAGCAGCCTGTGGTACTTCAAAGAAACAATTTTTACAAAACCCCTGTCTATATATTTCAATATCTGAATTACATGAGAGACATTGATAACCTGTAGTACTTATTTTTATCTCCTTATTTAATAATTGATTCATGCATAGCATATCATCTTCAAAATTCAAATAATACCTTACAGGATTATCAAATTCAGAAATCATTTTTTGTATTACACCTCGAAAATGCATGAAAATTTGCTAATTTTAGTTGAATAAAAGTAAGGAAAAAGTGCCAAATCCATTTATAAATTCAATTGCTTCTTGGTTTTTAAAAAAAAGACATCATCAAATTGAGTTGTTTATTAAGTACCCTAATGAAGTTCAAAATGATCTTTTATTAAATCTTATAAATACAGCAAAAGATACATTAATAGGGAAACAGTATGATTTTAAATCTATTAAGAATTACCGAGAATTTTCTAATAGAGTCCCTGTATTCAAGTATGAAGATTTTGCAGAAAAAATAAATAGAGCAAGAAAAGGAGAAAATAATATTTTTTGGCCAAGTAAAATTAAGTGGTTTGCTCAATCTAGTGGGACTACAAATTCTAAAAGTAAATTTATCCCTGTTAGTCAAGAATCCTTAGATGAATGTCACTATGCAGCAGGCAAAGATCTTTTTTGCATGTACCTAAACAATAATGAAGACTCAATGTTGTTTACTGGGAAAAGCTTACGGCTTGGAGGAAGTAAATCTCCATATAAAAAAAATGGGACCTATTATGGAGATCTATCTGCAATTTTAATTGAAAATATGCCTTTATTGCTTGAATTTGGCAGTACTCCTAGTAGTAAAACAACATTAATTCATGACTGGGAAGATAAAATAAAAGCAATTATTGATGAAACTATATCAGAAAATGTTACTAGTCTTGCAGGAGTTCCATCATGGATGCTTGTAGTATTAAATAGGATATTAGAAGAATCTAAAAAGAAAACTATTGTTGAAATTTGGCCAAATTTAGAAGTTTATTTTCATGGAGGTGTAAATTTTAAGCCCTATATCAATCAATATAAATCTATAATTGGCAATGACAAAATGAAGTACTATGAAGTCTATAATGCCTCTGAAGGGTTTTTTGCAATACAATATGAAAATAATTCAGATGAATTATTGTTAATGTTAGATTATGGTATTTATTATGAATTTATACCTATGACTTCATACAACTCCAAAGAAAAAAAAATTATACCTCTAGAAGATGTTGAATTAAATAAAAACTACGCTATATTAATTTCAACAAATGCTGGTCTTTGGAGATATGAGATTGGTGATACAATAAAATTTAAATCTAAATACCCATATAAAATTATTGTTACAGGCAGAACAAAACATTATATTAATGTTTTTGGAGAGGAAGTTATTATTGAAAATACTGATAATGTCATTAGCAAAATATGTAAAAAAAATAATCTAGAAATAGTAGATTATACAGTCGCTCCAATTTTTATGAAAGGAAAAGAAAAAGGGGGTCATGAATGGTTTGTTGAATTCAAAAATTCCATACCAAAAAATATAAATATTGAACAGGAAATAGATAATGCTTTAAAAGATGAAAATTCAGATTATGAAGCAAAGAGATATAAAGATTTTACACTTAATCTTCCTAAAGTAATAATTGGGAAAAAAGGTGTTTTCTTTAAATGGCTTAATAAAAACAATAAAATTGGAGGTCAAAATAAAGTACCAAGATTGGCTAACAATAGAGATCTTATTGAAGAATTAATTAAGCTAAATGGCTAAGATGCAGCCTTTAATTTTTCTAAACTAATTCTTGATAATTGTTCATTTGCATATCTTTTAGTAATATGTAGTTTTTTCTTATCACTCCCAGGCAAATTAAACATTCCGTCATTTAAAATTTCTTCACATAGAGATCTAAGTCCTCTTGCTCCTAAATTATAATCAACAGCTTTCTCAACTATAAGATCTAATGCTGATTCATCAAACTTTAATTCTATTCCATCCATTTCAAATAATTTAATGAATTGTTTAATGAGAGCATTTTTTGGTTCTGTTAGTATTTTTCTAAGTGCATCTTTGCTTAAAGGATCCATGTAAGTTACCACTGGTAGTCTACCAATTATTTCAGGTATTAATCCAAATCCCTTCAAATCTTTAGGGTTAATAAATTGGAGTATATTTTGATTTGATATAGCATCTACCTTAATAGACTTGTATCCAATTACATTTAGATTTAATCTTTTTGAAATTAATTTTTCAATTCCATCAAAGGCTCCTCCTGCAATGAATAATATTTTTTCAGTATTAATCTCAATAAATTTCTGATCTGGATGTTTTCTTCCTCCTTTTGGTGGGACATTTACTATAGTACCCTCTAATAATTTTAATAACGCTTGTTGGACTCCTTCTCCAGAAACATCTCTAGTAATGGAGGGGTTGTCACTTTTTCTCGCTATTTTATCAATCTCATCAATGAATACAATTCCTTTCTCAGTTTTTTCAATATTGTAATCTGCCGCTTGTAAAAGTTTAGTTAATATTCCTTCAACATCTTCACCGACATATCCAGCTTCGGTAAGAACTGTTGCATCAACAATAGCTAAAGGAACATCTAACATCTTTGCAATTGTTTTTGCAATCAATGTTTTTCCAGTCCCTGTTTTACCAACCATGATGATATTACTTTTTTCTATTTCAATTTCATCTGATGCTAATTGGTTTATTCTTTTATAATGATTATATACAGATACAGAAATAATTTTTTTTGTGTGATCTTGTCCAATAATATAGTCGTCTAAGAAACTTTTAATTTGTTGAGGCTTCAATAACTCAGAATCTTTTGATTCAGTTGTTTTTTCTTGTTTTGATTCTTGGAGAATAATCCCATTTGCTTGCTCGATACACTCATTACATATATGTGCGTCTATTCCAGCAACTAACAAAACTGTCTCAGCTTTTTTCTTACCACAAAAAGAACAGTGTAGCTCAGACTTACTCATTGAAGAATTTATTCTTTAGTTAATATTTCATCTATCATTCCATATTCAATAGCCTTATCAGATTTCATCCAATAATCTCTATCACTATCTGCATACACCTTTTTATAATCCTGCCCAGTATGTTTGCTAATAATCTTATACAGCTCTTCCTTTAGAGTTACTATTTCCTTAGCGGTAATTTCAATATCACTTGCTTGACCCTGAGCACCTCCAAGAGGCTGGTGTATCATAACTCTTGAATGAGTTAATCCACTTCTTTTGCCTTTTTCTCCAGCACACAAAAGCACTGCTCCCATTGAAGCTGCCATTCCAGTACATATTGTAGCTACATTAGGTTTTATCAATTGCATAGTGTCATAAATTCCTAGTCCAGCATAAACCCCTCCACCTGGGGAATTAATATAAATCTGAATATCCTTAGATGAATCTGTACTTTCTAAAAACAATAATTGAGCTTGTATAATATTTGCTACTTGATCATTTATTCCAGTTCCTAAAAAAATTATTCTATCCATCATTAATCTTGAAAAGACATCAAATATGGCTATATTCATTGGTCGTTCCTCAATAATATTTGGAGTGAGTCCAACAGGATTTCCAACAGGATACATACTGCTTATTATTTTGTTATAATAAGTACTGCTTATTCCTTGATCTTTAGTGGCAAATTTTTCAAATTCTTTGGCAAAATCCATTTATCTATTCAATTATTTATTTATAAATATAGTAATTTTAAATTAGGAAGAATATGCTTCTTTTATGAACTTTTCATAGGATAATTCTTTTGTTTTAATATTAGAATTCTCTTTAAAGAAAGTTAATATCCTATTGCTGGTTAATTGCTCTGTTAACCTTTTAATTTCTTCTTTATTTTGTAAAACTCTTGCGACTATATCATCTAACTCCTTATCAGAAGGATTAGATTGACCATGCTGATTCATTTGAGCCTTGACTAAATCCCCTGCATAAGATTTTAAGTCCTCAAAATTAACTTGTAAATTATTATCAGTTACTAATTTGCTTTCTATTAATTGGTATTTCATGCCTTTTTCAGATTTCTCATATTCTTCTTTCGCCTCTTCATCATTAATTTTCTTTTCTGAATTAATCTTGATCCATTTAGTTAAAAATTCTGAAGGTAGCTTGAATTTAGTATTCTCAATTAAATATTCTATAACATCATTCATTAGTTTTTGATCGGTCTGATTAATAAACTGTTTTTCAATATCATGAGAAATCTTATCTTTTAATTCAGTTACACTTTTTATAATATCCTTTCCATATGTTTTATCAAATAATTCCTGATCCAAGTCTGCTGATTCCTTATAATTAATTTCTTCAATATTTAACTTGACCTCTATATCGATATCTTTCGCCCTATCATGAGAGATATTAAGTAAACGAATTAATTCATGATGATCATCAAATAAATCTTTAGTTCCAAGTGTTACAGATTCACCAACTTTTAATCCTAAAAGTTTTTTTATAACTGTTTTTTCCTTAATTCTATTTAAATTGAAAGTTGACTTATTATTAATTTCATCTTCATAAGTAAAGACGCCTGTAATATCACAATCTTTTTCAATCTTTTTTTTAATCGTTAGTTTACCATATTGCTTTTGAATACTACTTAGCTGCTCATTAATCATTTTTTCATCTGCTTTAACAATATAATTTATAATAGGTTTTTTAAATTTTAATTTAACATCAAATTTTGGTGTTAATCCTACTTCAAATTCAAAAGTTATTTTATCGGAATCCCAATTAATATTGTCTTGAGGTACAGGAATAGGGCCTCCTAGCATGTCTATTTCCTTGTCTTTTATGTAGCCTCTTAATTCCTTGTCTATAAGCTTGTTTACCTCATCCATGATAACAGCCTTGCCATATTGTTTTTTTATTAAACCCATTGGAACATGACCTTTTCTGAATCCAGGAACATTTGCAGTTTGTGAATATTTCTGTAATACAGTATTTACTTGTTTAGTGTAATCTTTTTTGTCAACTTCAATTGTTATTTTGCCGTTAAGCTTATCAATATAGTTAGATGTTATGTTCATTGCAGAGGTAAAAAATAGGTTTGCGAAAATACACTTTTTTTAAAATGCATCAAAGTTAATTACTAGTATTTATCTTTGATAAAATCTAGAATTGTATCAAAAAAATTATCTGGATTATCAACATGCACCCAATGATTTGAATCTGGGACTGTTAAAATTGAAGCTTTAGGGAAATATTTTGTTATTTCAGTCTTATCATTGTCATCTATATAATTAGAATATTCTCCTTTGAGGAACAATGTGTTGTTTAAAAATTTAGATTCATGTTTTACTCTTTCGCCTACATTAGATATATTATTAGATAATGAAAGTAAATTAAACCTGAAAGCAAGTTTATTTTTATCAATCCAATAAAGGTTTTTTAGTAAAAAATTTTTCAGCAGAATATCATCAATATAATTTGATAATTTCTGGTCAACTTCTCTCCTAGAGGAAATTGATTCTAAATTAAAGGAGGCTAAAGCTTCAATAATTTTATCATGATGAATAGGATAGCGTTTAGGAGCTATATCAATGATAATTAAATCTGAAACATATCTAGAATATTGTAAGGCAAAATTCATTGCTGTTTTTCCTCCCATTGAATGGCCTATCAAAACACAATTATCAATTTTATTATGATCTAAATAATATTTTAAGTCCTTGACAAGAAGATCATAATTGAATTCATTGCTATGAAAACTTCTACCGTGATTTCTTTGGTCTATTAGATGAATACAAAATCCTTCAGGTTTTAATTTGTTTGCATATGTTTTCCAATTATCTCCAGAACCAAAAAGACCGTGCAGAATAACTACTATATTGTTTCCCTCACCTATAATGTTTGAATGTAATAACATTTATTTAAGATATGATAGGTATTTTTTTATAACAGCTTCAATCCCTATGTCTAAACCCTCAGTAATTAATGCATGACCAATAGAAACTTCAAGCAAATTTTCAATATTGTTTTTAAAAAATGATATATTCTTTAATGACAAGTCATGGCCGGCATTAAGTCCAATCCCCATTTCATTAATAAGTTTAGCACATCTTATATATTGCTCTATAGCTTTTTCTTTATTTATTTTATAATTCTTTGCAAAATCTTCGGTGTATAATTCAATCCTATCAGCACCTATTTCCTTGGCAGATTCAATATATTTCAGTTCAGGATCTAAAAAAATTGATGTTCTTATTCCATGAGAATTAAATTCTGATACTACTTCTTTTAAATAATTTTTATGTTTTATAGTGTTCCAGCCAGCAGATGAAGTTAAATCAGATTCAGCATCAGGAACTAAAGTAACTTGATTTGGTTTAATGTCAATTACCATATCAATAAATTTTTTGATTGGGTTCCCTTCAATATTAAATTCTTTATAAATAACTGGTTTTAGATCATAAACATCTGAGTATTTTATATGTCTTTCATCTGGCCTTGGGTGAACAGTTATTCCGTCTGCTCCAAAGGATTGTATTTTCTTGGCAAAATTTATAAGATTTGGGTAATCACCTCCTCTAGCATTCCTTAGAGTCGCTATTTTATTTATATTAACACTTAGGTTAGTCATATTAAAATTTAATGTAAAAATACAAACTGGTTACACCCAAAACTAACATAATTTTAATTAATTTGCGTCTTGATTTCATGTCCTATTATAACAGAATATTTTTTAATATTTAGAAGTTGATGAAAGTAGCAGTATTTACGAATTTATATAAAAGTTATTCCTCCAAACATTTACTCTCAACTATAAAAAAATTACGTAATAAATCTATAGATGTCTTCTTAGATGAAAAATCTATAGAAAATATGGGTAAAAAAAAATATAGTTCTTTTTCAAAATATATTGAATCTTTCTCTAAATTGGATAAGTCCTTTGATTTTGTAATCTGCATAGGTGGTGATGGCACAATACTAAGAGCTACTTCTTTTATTAAGAATCTCTCAATTCCTGTTATAGGAATAAACACTGGAAGATTGGGGTTCTTGGCAAAAATTAAAGCAATTAAAATTGATGAAGCAATTAATGCAATAATTAATAAAAATTATGAAATATCAGAAAGAACTTTAGTCACAGTATTGTCTACAATTAAGAATGGTAAAACAAAAAAATTAGGTCATGCTCTTAATGAAATAAGTATAACTAGAAAAAATACTACATCATTAATTACTATTGAGACTAAATTAAATGATAATTATCTTAATACTTACTGGGCTGATGGTTTAATTATTGCAACCCCTACTGGATCAACTGGATATTCTCTAAGTTGTGGTGGCCCTATAATAATGCCTGAGTCAAAAAATCTGGTTATTACACCAATAGCGCCTCACAATTTAAATGCTAGACCTTTAGTTATACCTGATAACACAAAGATCGCTTTAAAAATAAGTGGTAGAGAAAATGAATTCTTTGTCTCACTAGATTCAAAAATAATTGCTCTTAGTAATGAAAATATGATATCTATAAAAAAGGCCTCACATACAATAAAAATGATTGAATTAGAAAAAGGAAATTTCCTTAAGACATTAAGAGACAAACTATTATGGGGAAAAGATAAGAGGAACTAAACAATAAAATTAATTGTCATTAGTTTTATAGTTAAAATTTTATTTAAAATTAATGGTATTCAAAACCAAATTAGACTCATTAAGACTAATACAATTTATATTAATTATAATATTTAATTATCAGTTTTGTAATAGTCAAATATATGAGATTGGAGGAATTATTGGGGGAACTAATTTTATTGGAGATGTAGGTAATACTACATTTATTAATCCTAATAAATCTGCATTTGGTGGAATAATCAAATGGAATAGGAGTCCAAGACATTCTTATCGACTTTCATTTATCTCAACAACAATCAGTGCTAATGATCTAGACTCTAATGATCCTAGAAGAAATGAGCGTGGTTATAGTTTTAATAGTGGTTTAAAAGAGCTATCAGCAGGAATGGAATTCAATTTTTTTGATTATAATCTACATGAATATGATGTCATATTTACCCCCTTTATCTATACAGGAATAATTTATTCTAAATATGAAAATTTGTTTTTTAATGGAAATAATCTCCAAAACAGTAGTGAATATGAATGGAGCTTTGGAATTCCAATGGTATTAGGAGTAAAATATAGAGTATTGGAAAAAATTATTTTATCATTTGAAATAGGAGCTAGATATACTTTTTCTGATAAAATTGATGGCAGTCTTCCATATAATGAAAATTATAATTATACTTTTGGTAATGAAAATAATAATGACTGGTACATGTTTTCAGGATTTAATTTAACCTATACATTTGGAAGACAACCATGTTACTGTAATATAAAATGAGCTTAAAGAAGGAAATTATTAATGATTCTGTCCCTAAGCATATTGCTATAATAATGGATGGCAATGGAAGATGGGCAAAAAAAAGAAATCAAAGTAGGGATTATGGCCATAAAGCAGGAAAAGAATCTGTAAATAAAATAGTTGAAGCATGTGCTGAATTAGAGATTAAAAATCTCACCCTATTTGCCTTCTCAACTGAAAATTGGAATAGACCAACATTAGAAATAGATTTTTTAATGAAATTACTTCTACTTTCTCTAAATAAAGAATTAAAATCTCTAAACAAGAATAATATCAGATTTAAAACAATCGGAAATTTAGAAAAACTCCCAAAAAAGGTGACTTCATATCTTAAGAAGGTCGCTAAAGAAACACAGGATAATAATAAGATGACATTAACACTTGCGCTAAACTATGGAGCAAGAGAAGAAATTGTAAATGCTATACAGGTAATAGGGGATAAAGTTAAAAATAACTTAATTTCTTTAAAAAATATTGACGAATCCGTAATAAATCAGCATCTTTACACTCATTATTTACCAGATGTAGATTTATTAATAAGAACAAGTGGTGAAAAAAGAATTAGTAATTTCTTATTATGGCAAATTGCTTATGCTGAGCTTTATTTTACAAAAAAGCTATGGCCAGACTTTTCTAAAGAAGATCTTTATAAAGCAATTGTAAATTATCAAAAAAGAGAACGTAGATTTGGAAAAACTAGTGAACAGATTAATTAAAGACAGATTGAAATTGAAAATCAAATTTTTTGTAATACTTCTTTTATCTATATCATTCAGTCAAAATTTATTTTCTCAAGAGGTAAACAAACCCACTAAAAATATAATTGGAGAAATAACGGTATCTGGAAATACTTCGTTCAGCCCTATTACAATTATTACTTATTCAGGGCTTAAAGAAGGTGATAAGATCTCAATTCCTGGAGAGAAAATCAGTTCAGCAATAAAAAAATTATGGGAATCAAATCTCTTTAGTTCAGTTGAAGTATTTAGAATTAAACAATTAGATAATGTTGTTGATTTAGAAATAAAGCTAATAGATTTGCCTGAATTGAATAATCTTGAAATTAGTGGAGTTAAAAACAGAAAACATGAAGATATAATTAAAGAAAATAAGTTACAGATAGGAGTTAAAGTAACTGAAAATTTAATTACAACTACTAAGAATTACCTAGAAAACAAGTATAAGAAAAAAGGATTTTTAAATGCAAAGGTGAATATACGTACTGAGGAGGTGATTGACTCAACAAATAAAGCTAAGGTAAAAATGTCATTAGACATTAATAAGGGAAGTAAGATAAAAATTAAAGAAATTATATTTGATGGAATAGAATTAGCCAATTTAAGCTCAAAGAAAACAAGTTCTCTTCGAAAGAAATCAAAATCTCTTCAGAAATCAATGAAAAATACCAAAAAATCAAAAATTTACAGGTTTTGGAAAAGATCAAAATATATTGAAGATGATTTTAAAGAAGACATAGTTAGTCTGGTAGATAAATATAAGGAAAATGGTTATAGAGATGCAAGAGTTATTTCAGATACTATTATAGCATATGACGAAAAATCTATTACATTAAAAATTAAATTACAGGAAGGAGAAAAATATAAATTTGGAAAAATAAATTATCTAGGAAATTCTGTATATACTGATCAACAATTAAATCAAATATTGAAGGTTAAAGAAGGGGATACATACAATGGCGTAGAACTTGAAAAAAGAATTTCTGACAGTTCTGACCCAGACTCTGATGATTTATCTAATCTATATCAAAATAGCGGATATTTATTTTCGTCTGTCACACCCGTTGAGATTAGTGCTGATGGAAATGTAATAGATCTTGAGATTAGAATTAATGAAGGTAAGCCTGCTTATTTTAATAAAATTTCTGTTATTGGAAATGATAAAACAAATGATCATGTAATATATAGAGAAATGAGAACCCGACCTGGACAATTATATAGCAAGTCAAATGTGATAAGGACTGTTAGAGAGCTTGGGCAACTTGGATTCTTTGATGCACAGTTAATATCTCCTGATTTTAAAAATGTTAATCCAAATGATGGCACTGTTGATTTAGAATATACAGTTGTTGAAAAAGGATCTAGCCAAATCGAATTACAAGGTGGTTATGGTGGTGGTGGTTTTATCGGAACATTAGGATTATCATTTAATAATTTTGCTGCTAAAGATTTATTTAATAAAAAAGCATATAAACCTGTGCCAATGGGTGATGGTCAAAGGCTATCTTTAAGATTACAAGCAAGCAGATTTTATACACAGAATAGTTTTAGTTTCACAGAGCCTTGGCTCGGAGGTAAAAAGCCTGTTCAATTCTCAATTCAATTATCACAAACAAAACAATTTCTTTTTAATCCAACTACTTATAAGGCAGATAAATCAAAATCATTTAATATTAGTGGAATATCTGTTGGACTAGCTAAAAGATTGACTGTCCCAGATGATTATTTTACTCTTGCTCATTCTCTTGGATTTCAATATTATAAGTTAAATGATTACAACACTGGTTTATTTACATTTGGGAATGGTTCTTCTAATAATCTATCCTATACTGTATCCTTAAGTAGAAATAATACTTTTACTGATCCAATCTATCCAACAGGTGGTTCAAGTTTTAGCTTATCTGCAAAACTATCATTCCCTTATTCTGCAGTTAATAATGTTGATTACACCGCATTAAAGGATGAAAGAGAACTGTTAATAGATGATCTTGCGAATGACCCAAATAATACCACTGCATCCGAAAGGATAGCTGAAATAGATCAAGAAAGATATAGATGGCTTGAATTTTATAAAATTAAGTTTAAAGGGGAATGGTTTGCGGCATTAACAAAAAAATTAATATTAAGACCTTCATTTGAGTTTGGTTTCCTAGGAGCTTACAACAACGATAGAGGAATTATTCCTTTTGAAAGATTTTTCTTAGGAGGAGATGGATTAGGTATGTATAGTTTAGATGGTAGAGAAACTATAGCCCTCCGTGGTTATCCTAATCAATCATTATCAAATCAAGATGGAGGGACCATTTATAATAAATATTCATTAGAATTGAGATATCCAATAAGCCTTGGAGAACAAGCTAAAATATTTGCTCTTGCATTTGTTGAAGGAGGTAATTCATATAATAGCTTCAGAGATTTTAATCCATTTTTAATTAAACGTTCCGCAGGACTGGGTGTTCGCTTGTTCATGCCTGCATTTGGTTTACTTGGTATAGATTTTGGTCATGGATTTGATGCTGTACCAGGGCAATCTAAAAAACATGGATGGGAGACTCACTTTATAATTGGACAATCGTTTTAAACAATAAATAATCTTATTTTAAAATATATTCATATATATTTCGTTAGATATTCAAAATGAAGAAATTTATAATTCTATTTGCTGCACTTTTGATCTCCAGCTATACATTTAGCCAAAGAGGGGTTAGAATTGGATATGTTGATACTGAATATATATTGCAAAATCTGTCTGAATACGAAGACACAAGAAATCAATTAGAAGAAAAAGCAAAAAAATGGAAGAGAGAAATTGAAAATAGATTTTCTGATTTAGAAAACAAAAAAGAAGCTCTAAATGCCGAGAGATTACTGCTTACAGAAGAACTAATCAAAGAGAAGGAAGAAGAGATAGAAATTGAAAAAAATGAAATATTAGATTACCAGCAAAAAAGATTTGGCCCAAGAGGTGATCTAATTATTCAAAGAAAACATCTAATACAGCCAATTCAAGATCAAATTTTTATAGCGATAAAAGAAATTGCAAAATCAAGAAAATATGATTTTATATTTGATAAATCTGCTGATATTGTTATGTTATACTCAGACAGAAAATTTGATATTAGCGATCAAATATTAAGAATAATAACAAGAACAAATAACAGAAAACAATTAGATACTAGAAGAGAAAAAAGAGAGGCTGAAGAAGAAAATGAAATCCTAGTCAGTAATCTAGAAACCGATGTAGATGAAGTTGAGGAGGAGGAAGATAAGGCAGATACCAAAAAACCTGAAAAAGTTTTAAGTGCAAAAGAATTAAGAGAAAAAATGTTGCAAGAAAGAAAACAAAAAATTCTTGCTTCAAGAAAAGTAAAAGATAGTACCTTTACAAAAAATAACGATAACTGAAACAAATATAAAAATGAGAAAAATTAAAATTTTATTATTAATATTATGTGTAACCATAAGTTTTACAGTCAATTCACAAAGCAAAGTAGCTCATATTAATAGTACTGAATTAGTGTCATCTATGCCAGAAATGAATGAGGCAAAAGCTGAACTTGAAAAACTTGCTAAAACCTATGAGAATGACATACAGACTATGGCCGCAGAATTACAAAGTAAAGTTAAGCAATATGATACTGAGGCATCTACTCAAACAGATGAAGAGAATGGCAGAAGACTACAAGAAGTTCAAGGAATGGAACAAAGTATTCGTCAATATCAAAGCCAAGCACAACAAGAATTACAAAAAAAAGAATTTGATTTATTAAAACCTATTACTGAAAAAGCTCAAGCTGCAATAATTAAGGTTGCTAAAGCTCAAGGATTTGATTACGTACTTGATTCAACTCAAGGTCAAGGAGTAATTTTTGCAGATGGAAAGAATTTAATTGAAGATGTTAAAACAGAATTAGGGTTTTAAAAAAAACTTTTTACTAAAATATATTAAAAAGCTGTCATATTAAAGACAGCTTTTTTTATTTTTAAAAAATGAATACTAGTCCTATAGGTATATTTGATTCTGGAATTGGTGGTCTATCTATTTTAAAAGAAATAAATAGAATTTTGCCAAATGAAAACACTATTTATTTAGCAGATAACAAAAACTGTCCTTATGGATCTAAGTCAATTAGTAGAATTATAAAACTGAGCCTAAAAAATACTTCAGTACTAGCTGAAATGAACTGCAAAATAATAGTAATAGCTTGTAATACTGCTACAACAAATGCTATACAAGAAATTAGAAATTTATTTCCAATTCCAGTTATTGGGATTGAACCCGCAATTAAACCAGCCCTCCTAAATACTAAAACTAATAAAATAGGTATACTGGCAACTGAAATGACACTAACTAGTAGTTTGTTTAATCAAACCTCGAATAAATTTTCTGATAATATTGAGATTATTGAACAAATTGGTTTTGGATTGGTTAATCTGATTGAAAAAGGGGATATTAATACAAAAAAAACAAAGCAACTTTTAAAATCCTATCTAGATCCAATGCTGGATTCAAATATTGATCAATTGGTGTTGGGATGTACACATTATCATTTTCTTGTTCCAATTATTAGACAAATAATTCCTAAAGAAATAACTATTCAAGACCCCAATAAAGTCATTGCAAAACAAATAAAAAAAATATTGAATAGAGAAAATCTTGAGAACCCCTTAAAAAATAGTTATAAAAACAAAGTATATGTAAATGGGAATACTGAAATAATTAAAAATATTATTAATTCAAAAGGAGACGTTGATTTTTTAGACTTTTAAATTATTTTATCCAAGGACAATTACAATCATATCTTTCTTTTCTACACCCAAAATTAAATCCTAATGTAATTTGATGATATCCTCCATTATCAAAGACTATGGAATTTGACTGATATGAGTAATTATAAGCAAAGACAAAACTATTAACTTCTATCCCTAATAAAGGAGTTATATATTCTAATTTTTGTGCTTGAGTAGTTATATTTCCTAATGCATCTTCAGAACTATATTCTGCCCCATCAAAACTTCTTCTATATGATAATCCAGCCCAAATTCTTCCAAAATCTAATTCTTTATACACTTTGAGGTTTGTGTCCAAGAATGTCTCCTGTGTTCCATCCTTATAGGCAAACATGATTGATGGCTCAAAATTCCATTCTTCTGAAGCATCACTAAATAAATAACCAGTAGAAAATAAATATGTTCTTAAATTATTATAACTCAGCCCTTGTTCATTAAAATTTATACCATCGTTGTTAAGTAAATTTTTAATAGAAGCATGTGCATAAAATTCTAAATATTGGTATGAGAATCCAAAATCAATATTAAAATCTGTTGCACTTTGTTCTACTCCCGCAATAATAGGATCAAATCCTCCAGCTAAAAAAGAAGTTTCATCAAGTTTGTATTGAATCATTCCAGCACTAATTCCAAAGGATAGCATATCTAAATCTAATTCACTTCTTGAGAATAAAATATGATGTGCGTATGTTAAATAAGCTCCTGTTTGTGAATGATATCCATTCATGTCATTAAAAACAATTGCTCCAATAGCAGATCGAGAATCTCCAATTCTTGTATTTACACTAAGAGTCTGCAATTGAGGGGCTTTTTCATGATCAAACCATTGTTGTCTACCAGTAACTCTAACCTTGCCACAATTTGAAACTCCTGCCATAGAAGGATACAATAGATAATAATTGTCAGTTAAATAATCAGAATATATGGGTAATCCTTCCTGCGCATTAGCTGATGAAAAAGTTGCGCAAAATAAAAAAATGTATAATATTTTCTTTTTAAAATCCATAAAACTAATTATTGACAAAAATCATATTCTATAATAAAAAAATAATTACATGATGATTTTAATCGATCAAATATATAAATTTTATAAGACTTTATACCTAGTAATTGATTTTATGTATATGCTACAATTCATTACATTTGTAAAAAATTTAGCATGAACAAGGGCAAAGTTAATATCTGTAAAACGAAAAATAAATTCATAGTAAAATTTGAAATAAATGAATTTATTACAAATCATCAAAACTATGAATTCAATAATATTGATGAAACTACTAACTCTCCATTAGCTAAGGAGTTGTTTTATTACCCATTTGTTAAAAAAGTGTATGTTGCGTCCAATTTTATTGCAATAGAAAGATTTAATATTGTTGAATGGGAAGATGTTCAAGATGAAGTTGCTAAAAAAATTGAAAATTATCTCAATCAAGGAAATGCTATTATTTCAGAAATTAGCAGTGATAAGAAAATTCCTATAAGCATCTATTCAGAAAGTACACCAAACCCTGCAGCATTAAAGTTTGTAGCAAACAAAAAACTTGTAGACTTTCAAATAGAATTTAATTCTGTTGATGAATGTGAAAACTCACCCTTAGCATTAAAGCTATTTAATTTCCCTTTTATTAAAAGTATTTTTATTGATGAAAATTTTATTTCTATAACGAAAAATGATATCTCTTCTTGGGATGAGATTACATTAACGATAAGAAATTTTATTAAAGAATATCTTGAAAATGATAATAAAATTATATCAGATAATTATAAAAAGGAAGAAGTAGTTGATCAAGAAAACCTAGATGAAATATCAAAAGAAATAATTTCTATTCTAGATGAATATATTAAACCTGCAGTAGCATCTGATGGAGGCAATATCATGTTTAAATCTTATGATAAAACTAATAAATCTGTTAGCGTAATTCTTCAAGGAGCTTGCAGTGGATGCCCCTCATCAACTATTACATTAAAAAATGGAATTGAAACCATGCTCAAGCAAATGCTAAAAGGTAAAGTAAAAGTTGTTGAAGCAATTAATGAATAATAATTTCATTTTGTACTTTTGATTATATGAAAAAAGTTATTTCCTTTTTTTTATTGTTAATGATTATAATTAGCTCCTGCAATTCACAAACTTCTAAAATGAGTAATAATTTAATTAAAGAAACTAGTCCATACCTGCTTCAACATGCTTATAACCCTGTTAACTGGAATCCATGGAATAAAAAATATTTAGAAAAAGCTAAAAAAGAAAACAAGTTAGTAGTTATAAGTATTGGCTATTCTTCTTGTCATTGGTGTCATGTGATGGAAAAAGAAAGTTTTGAAGACTCTCTTGTTGCTAGCATAATGAATGAAAAATATATTTCAATTAAAGTTGATAGAGAAGAGCGCCCTGATGTTGATCAAGTATATATGAATGCTGTTCAATTAATGACAGGAAGTGGAGGATGGCCATTAAATGTCGTTACACTACCAGATGGTAGGCCTATATGGGGAGGAACATATTTCTCAAAAGATCAGTGGATTAATGCTTTAACACAAATTTCTGATCTATATAATAAAGAACCTGAGAAATTTATTAACTATGCGAATACATTAGAAAAAGGCATAAAATCATTAGATATAATTACAACAAATAATGAAAAAGAATTAGCATCCATAGACTTAGATAAACATATTGGCAGCCTTGTCAATAAAATTGATAAAAAGAATGGAGGATTCTCTGGAGCACCAAAATTTATGATGCCAAATAATATTCATTTCTTACTAAGAAGTGCATACCAAAATAATGATTTAGCAGCCCTAAAACTAGTTAATCTTACCCTAGAAAAAATGGCATATGGTGGAGTCTATGATCAAATTGGAGGTGGATTTTCAAGATATTCAACAGATGAAAAATGGCATATCCCACATTTTGAAAAAATGCTTTATGATAATGCTCAACTCATAAGCCTATACTCAGATGCATATTTGATTACAAATAATGAATTATATAAAAATGTAGTATATGAAACTATAAATTTTGTATTAAGAGAATTAAAAAATCCTAATGGGGGTTTCTATTCATCTATTGATGCTGACAGTAAATCATTAGATGGTAAAGAAAATGAAGGAGCTTATTATGTTTGGAAAGAAGATGAATTAAAAAAATTACTTAAAGATGAATTTATAGTTTTTTCTGACTATTATAATATTAATAAATATGGATATTGGGAAGATGACAACTATGTTCTGATTAAAAACAAGTCTGATGCAGCACTTGCAAAAGCACATAAAATATCAAAAGAAGAATTATCTAAAAAAATAAATACTTGGAAAGAAATACTGATTAATGCAAGAGGTAAAAGATCTAGGCCTAGTATTGATGATAAAATATTAACCTCATGGAATGGATTAATGATTAATGCATTTATTGATGCCTATAGGGTTTTTAAAGACGATAATTTTCTTGATATGGCTAATTCTAGTGCTGAATTTATAGTAAAAAATATGAAAAAGAATGATGGAGGATTATATCATACTCATAAAGATGGAAAAAGTAAAATTAATGGATACTTAGATGATTATGGATCTACTATAAAGGCCTTTCTAAACTTATATGAAAACACTTTAGATGAAAAATGGTTAAATCTCTCAAATAATTTAATGGAATATACGTATGAGAATTTTTATGATTATGAAACTAATATGTTTTTCTTTACATCAAAATTAGATGATGAGCTGATCTCAAGGACTATTGATTATAGAGATAATGTAATTCCTTCAAGTAATTCAATAATGGCAAATAACTTATTTAAATTATCTCTATATTTTGATAATAAGAAATATTTTAATTCATCACAACAAATGATAAATAACATTAAGGATCAAATAGAATTGTATCCTAGTGGATTTTCAAATTGGATGAATTTAATTTTAAATATCAACAAGAATTTTTATGAAATTGCAATTGTCGGAGATAATGCAATTAAGAAGGTTAAAGAATTAAACGAAAATTATCTTCCAAACAAAATTATTATAGGATCTCTAGAGAGTAATCCTCTTCCTTTGCTTAAAAACAGATTTGTTGAAGGAGAAACCTATATATATGTTTGTGTTAATAAAGCTTGCAAAATGCCTGTAAAAACAGTTAAAGAGGCTCTAGAGCTTATTGAGTAGCACTCCACTTAGTGCCTATAAAATCTTTTAAATATAACGGCTCAAAATTATTTAAATCTTCAAACTGATTATTTTTAAATTTATTAAATGATAATGCTCCCATTTGTCTTGATGAGGGAAGCACATCATCAATGAACCGTGCATTCTTATGAGCAATTATTTCCTTAATTTTTTTGTTTGCATTACCAATAAAATACACCTCATCTACGCTAAGGTATTTATTAAAAGAATCTTCATTTAATATTTCTGCCCTAGTATCTCTTATTCTTTCATTTTTATTATTAAAAACTGCAGAATATACCTCCATTCTTCTGGCATCCAAACAAGGTATTGCAATGCCTTTATTTGATGTATTTTCTGATAATATTTTTAATGTTTCAATTGATATTAGTGGAATATCTAAAGCAAAGCATAAGCCTTTAGCTGAAGCTACGCCTATTCTTAATCCTGTATATGACCCAGGGCCTTTACTAACTGATATTGCTGATAAATCCTTAGGCTTTAATTTTGAATTCTTTAAAACAGAATCAATAAAAACATGTAAAGATTTTGAATGAGAATAATCTTGAGTATTTTCTTCTAGACAATCAATTAACTCTAAATCATTAAAAAGTGAAACAGAACAATTTGTTGTTGAAGTTTCTATGTTTAATATGTAAGCCAATTAATTTATTATTTTACCTGTATAATAATCTAAAACCTTTGTTTTAAATATAAAATCATACTTTGAATTAATAAGGGATGACTTGGCATTTAATAATCTAATTCTAACTTGTTCAAGATCAAAAGAATTTAATGCTCCCAAATCATAACGTTCTTTTGAATTATCAAAAGCTAATTTTTGAGCCTCTAAAGATTTTTGGGATGCTTGATAAGACTTTAAAGCTGCTTTTGCATCAGTATATGCTCTCTGAATACTAGATTCTAAATTTAATTTAGCCTGTTCAAGGGCTAAATTACTAGTGTTCTCAAGAATTTTTGATTTAGTTACTCCAGTCTTTGTTTGATTTCTATTAAAAATAGGAATAGAAATATTCATATTAACTGAATGTCCCTTATTCTCATCTATTTGATCTATAAATGGGTCGTCGTTAGTTAGATTAGAAAAATTTGCTGCTGCATTAAATCCATATCCAAGTGAAATGTTCGGTAAATAGGCGCTTTTAGAAATTTTAGTATTTAATTTTGCTATTTCTATATCACGTTCTGCAACCTTTATTTCATTTCTATTTTCTAATGCATAATTAAGAATTGGTCTAATATCCTTATACATTATATTTTCTGAAGGAACATCAATTTCAATTACTGCTACATCAAAACCTTCATAAGGAATTTGAAGTAGTTGAGATAAATTTAATAGAGCTAAATCATGATTGTTTTCTGCAATTGTTAACTGTTGACTATCCAAGCTTAAGGTTGCTTGCATATCAATCAATGTTGATGCAGGCTGTACTCCTGATTCAACAAGTGCTTCAACTTGTTTTACTTGCAATGTTGAAAATTCATACTGTGACCTTGCTAATTCTAAATTTTCCTTATTAAATAAAACATTCAAATAAATATTAGCGACATTTAAAGATATATCATCTCTTAATTTTCCTAACTCATATTTATTCTTTTCAAGAGTTAATTTACTTTGATTCAAAATATTTGTATTTCTAAATCCATTAAAAATAGTCTGTGAAAAACCTATACCCAAACTTGATGAGTAAAATTCTCTATCAGCAAATTCACCTTGATATAATTCAACCTTTCCTATATTCATAGAGCCAGAAACACTAGAACTAACTCCAGGTAGAAAATTTCCCTTTGCGCTAATTACATCTTGTTCATTTAATAAAAGGCTATTTCTTGCTTGAAGAATTGAAATATTATTTTCTAAAGCATAATTAACACATTCTTCAAGTGTCCAAGCTTTTTCCTGACTAAAAATTGATTGTGCAATTATTAGAATAGTTATCACTAAAATTTTACTTTTCATAAATATTAATTTTTAAAATTAAATTAATCTTTCACTTAATCATCTATATCTTCCTGACTTTTTTTCTCATCATCATCAGTTACTATATTCCATACCTTTATTTCATCATTTTCAGTAACACCTTCTAAGATTTCTACATTAATACCATCAGAAATTCCAATCTCAACATTTTTACTTTTATATGAGCCATCCTCTTGTTGAATTTCAACAAATGGTTTATCAGTTATTCTGTTAAATTGTAATAATGATTCCTTAATACATAAAATATTTTCTTTATTTCCTGTTTCCATAATTGCATTAGCACTATACCCAGCTCTTACATTAACATTTTGTGGAATTTTTACATTAGCTTTTATTTTGAATTGTACAGCTCCAGCCAGTTCTATTCCCTTGGGAGCTACAAAAGTTAACTTTGCATTAAATTCTTCCTCTTCCAAAGCTCCTAATACAACTTTAATTTCAGAGCCTTCTTCTATTTTAGAAACTTCTGTTTCATCTACTTGTCCTTCAAATATCATTATAGTCATATCTGCAACTGTAGCTATTGTTGTGCCAGGATTAAAATTATTACTTTCAATTACTTGATTTCCTTCTCTAACTGGAATTTCAAGAATTGTTCCAGATATTTGAGCGAAAATATTTGTATTAGCAGCACTACCTCCGGTAAGAGTTCCTTTTTTTATTATTTTATAATCATTTTGAGACTGAGTTAATCCTTCTTTTGATTGCTCCATTGAAAGCTCACTATTTTCAAAATCTTGTTTTGAAATAACTCCCTTTTCAAATAATTTTTTACTCCTATCAAATAGTGTTTTTGCATTATTATAAGAGAGTCTTGCAGAATTAATTCTACTGTTAGCACTAATAACTGCTTGCTCATTAGGAACAACTCGGATTCTTGCTATTAAATCTCCTCTTTTAACTACATCTCCTTCCTCAACTAATATTTTGTCTATAATTCCACTTACTTGTGGTTTTAATTCAATTTCATCTTCAGGATTTAACTTCCCTGTAGCTATTACTTCTTTTACAATAGAGGTGTAAAATGGTTTCTCAGTTTCATAGTCTATAATTTCACTAGCATTAGCATCTTTGAAATATTTTAACACAAATAGCAAGGAAACAGCTATCCCTACAATTACTACAATTTTTAATATTTTTTTCATATTATTTTTTATTTATTTATTCTTCTCTTAATGCGTCTATTGGTTTAATAATTGTTGCCCTTGTTGCTGGAATTAATCCAATTAATGAACCAAAAACAACAAGGATAATCAATGAAACAAAGACAATAAATATAGAAACAGAAGCATTCACCAATACTGAATCTGGGCCTTGACCAAAGGCAGAGTCTACTGCCATTAGTATCCAACCTCCTGAAATTATCCCAAAAATTCCAGCGACAACCGTTAAAATAACTGCTTCTAATACAATTTGTCTTTTTATCTCAAATGGAGTTGCTCCAATTGCTCTTCTAATTCCTATCTCCTTTGTTCTTTCCTTGACGGTAATTAATAGTATATTTCCAATGGCAAAAACACCTGCTATTAATGTAGCTATTCCTACAAACCAAGTAAGGAATTGCATTCCCAATAAGAACCCTTCAAATCTTTTGAATAGTTCTCCAAGATTAAAACTTCCAAAGGCTCTATTATCATCAGGGTGAACAAAATTCAAGTTTTTTAATGTAAGCTTGACATCCTTTTCAATTTGTAAAATATCATACCCATCTTTTCCTGTTACCATTATCCATCCAATATTATCCCCTTGATTATAAACCTTCTGAAAGGTGGTAAAAGGTATATGAATCTGTCCTCCAAAATCAAAATTCCCTTGCTTAAAAACCCCTATCACTTTATAATTAATATCATCTATTTCAATATATTCTCCAATGGCATTCTCATCTTTTTCAAATAATTGTTCATATGCATCTTTGGAGATAACTGCAACCTTCTTAGTGTATTCAATATCATTTTGATTAATGAATCTACCGCTTGTCAAATTCTTTTTTTGAACTTTATCCAATAATGGAAAATCTCCAATTACTCCAAAACCAGAAGATAAAACACCTCTAACTATTTGAGACTGTCTTTGATTACGAGGAATTAAAAATTTAATTCCTTGAACATTATTATTGATCTTATCAAGATGAGAATATTTTAATCTTGGCGCTCTTCCTTCTTGATACCCTTTAAATGGCATGCTTGTTGATTGTCCCCAAATAAATACACTATTTGTGGCATAATCTCCAAATTGGACATTAAACTTATTTTCTATTCCTCTTGCTGATCCCAAAAGAGCTATTAAAAGTAAAATCCCCCACCAAACTCCAATCATAGTTATAATGGTTCTAATTTTATTTTTGGTTAAGCTTTCTGAAAGCTCTTGCCATGTGTCAAAATCAAATAAAAATCTAAACATAATTATTCGTCTCTTAATGCAACAATTGGTTTTATTTCTGAAGCTCTCTTAGCTGGGAGATATGCTGCAATAGTTCCAGCTATAATCAGTGTTATTGTAGCTCCAATAACTAAACTTGTACTCACCCCAGGATCTGTTATCCAATATTCTTTTAATGTTTCTTCCATTGAATCTAGAATTACACTGCCAGCAATTAATCCAAGAAATCCTGAAATTGAAGTAATTAAAATTGATTCAAAAGTTATTAAACGTTCTATAGAAACTGGTGGAGCCCCCAAAGCTTTTCGAATGCCTATCTCTTTTGTTCTCTCTTTAACAATAAATATCATAATATTACTAATCCCTACAATACCTGCTATTAATGTTCCAAAACCAATAATCAGTACTAAAATCGATAGTACAGCATTAAATGTTCCTACTTCTTCTAATGCCTGAGCTTGATTTCTTATTCTAACTGCAGCTTGATCATTAGGTGCAACAGAAAAAATCTGCTTAATTCTTTTTAGTAACTTATTGCTAAATGCAATGGCTTGATCACCTGACATACTTGGATTAAATGTTAAATTTATCTGATCAATATAATCATTACTTCCATAGATTTGTTGCGCAGTACTAATTGGCATGTAAATAATTCTTTCTTCATTACTATCTGACCCTTCTGCCTTATCTATATATAATCCAACCACCTTGTATTTTATCTTACTAAGATCTATATATTTTCCAATAGGATCCTCTCCATTGAATAAATCTTCCCAAACTAATTTTCCTATAACAATATTTTTTGCTTTATTTTTTAAATCAAGTTGATTGATATATCTTCCTTTTGTAATGTCAGTTTTTTCAATAAACTGATGATCTGGATTTACAGCTCTTATAAGATACCCGCTTTTTTCATCCTTATAAGAAGCAGTTAAATTTTTATATACTCTTCCAGAAATAAACTCTATATCATTTTTATATTCTTTTTTTAGAGTTTCATATAGCTCATTATCAAATTGAATTCTTCTTCCTACCTGCATCCCTTTAACAGCCTTTGTTGTTCTTCCAGAAAATATAAAAATTGAATTATTTGCATCTCCCGAAAATTCAGAGTTAAAAGAATTTTGTAATCCGTTGGCAACTCCAAATAATACAGCAAATAACATTATAGCAAATGCTACAGTAAAGCCTGATAGTAGAGTTCTTAATTTATTTTTACTAATACTCTGAAAAATTTCTCTAAAGAATCCGAAATCAATCATAATTTAAGGCCTAACTTGTTTAATATTTTTATCCTGCATAACAATTCCATCTTTTAATTTTACTATTCTCTTACACATATTGGCAATATCTGTTTCATGCGTGACAATAAGAAGAGTTCTTCCTTCATCATTAAGTTGTTGTAAAAACTGCATTATTTCAGTAGATGTGGTAGAATCTAAAGCTCCAGTAGGTTCATCTGCTAATAAAAGTTTAGGTTCTGAAGCAAGTGCTCTAGCAATGGCTACTCTTTGTTTTTGCCCTCCTGATAATTCACTGGGAAGATGTTTTGCCCAATCTTTAAGACCAACTTTTTCTAAATGAAACATTGCTTTTTCCAGTCTTTCTTTTCTGCCTAGTCCTTGATAATATAGAGGAAGAGCAACATTTTCTACTGCATTTTTAAAATTTATTAAATTAAATGACTGAAAAACAAAACCTAAAAACTTATTTCTATATTGAGCAGCTAATTTTTCATTTAAATTTTTTATTTCAACATCATCCAATGAATATTCGCCAGAATCATGCTCATCAAGTATTCCAATTATATTTAATAATGTTGATTTTCCAGATCCAGAAGACCCCATAATTGCAACCATCTCCCCTTTTTCTATATTTAAATCTATACCCTTTAAAACGTGCAAACTAGAATCGCCCATTTTATAAGATTTATGAAGTTTCTTAATTTTAAGCATATATTTTTTTTATTAAAAATAAATTTCAAATTTTATTTTTCAAATATGAGAAATAATATAGATTATTCCTGTTAATTCCATGTTAAAATAATAACTTTTTTATTAAAATTTTCATCTAATTCACTTTTAAAATTTAATAAAAAATATTACTCCACTCTATCCATTCAAAAATCAGGCCTTGTTCTTGGAGATTAATGAAAAGATTTGGCAAAGAAAAAATATTTAATAATAGAAAAGTTAACCAAACAAAAAATAAAATAGCAAAAACGTAAAGCTTAACAATTGTTCTTTTAAACATAATTTTACAGGCAATAATAATACTAATTCCAATAGTGAGTATTAGACTTATACAAAATGAAATTATCAAATAAGAAGTAGCATACTGGTTTTCTAATAAATTAAATAGATTAGATAAAATTATAATCAAGAACATAAAACACAAAGCAGCTATAAATGTTATAATGATAAATAAAATTAACCTAAAAAGAATAATTAACACTTTTGCTAAAATGTTAATTAATGGGGCTAATAATCTGAATGGAAATAAAAAGATTGCTGTTAATGTGCTTTCTTTATTATCATTTTTATTGATTTTTTTTTTTATAAAATCCTCTATGTTTGATAGATTAATACTATATCCAGACATATTCATTTTCTGACCAATACTCTTAGCCTCTTTTGTAAAAATCCATAAAAATATATATATCAGTAAACCAAATCCTCCAAAGAAAATACTTATAAAGAAAATGATCCTAATTAAAGTCACATCAGCTTTAAGATAATTTGCAATTCCCTTTGCAACTCCTCCAATTATCTTATCATCAGGATCCCTATAAAAAGTTTTTCTAAGATTAGAATCAAAATCCTTAGTTGGAACTCCTAGCCAAAAAATTAGGTAAACAATTAAACCAGGCAATACCGCAAGGAAAAATAAAATTCGAACAATTAGTGGATCAATCTTAAAGTATTGAGCAATACCTGAACATACTCCAGCAATTATTCGATTACTTGAATCTCTATATAGTTTTCTATCATCATCAGCGTTACTTTTTGTTTCTTGGTTTTTGTCATTTCCATCAACTTCTTTAAAATCCTCAAGTGTTCCCATTATTTCAATCATCTTCCTCACGTCATTTAAATCAATACTTTTTTTATTCACTGAAATTTTGGAAGAAAAATTTTCTGCTATTCTAAGTTCAAAATCTTTAATGATTTCCCCTTGATCATCAATTTTATTGAAATAATTTTTTACTGAGATCAGATACTTTTTTAAAATTTCATAAGCATCTTCATCAATATTAAAAATAGATTGACCAATATTAACTGTAAATGTTTTTTTCATGTTACTTTTTTGATTTTAATAATTTTTTAACTGAAGAATCTATTTCTTTCCAAGAAACAATTAATTCTGAAATATATTTCATTCCAAGATCTGTAATGGAGTAATACTTTCTAGGAGGTCCCTGAGTAGACTCCTTCCACTGGTATTTGATATAGCCTGATATTTTAAGCCTATTTAAAAGAGGATAAACAGTCCCTTCTACTACTATTATTTTAGATTTTTTTAATTCCTCTATAATATCAGAAGTATAGACTTCATTTCTTGAAATAATTTGTAAAATACAAAATTCAAGGAGTCCTTTTCTTATTTGAATTTTAAAATTTTCTGTATTCAATTTGAAAGAATATATTAGTTAATTTCTTTTTTTTCAATTCTAATAATAATTATTTCCTTACCATCTTTATCCATTTCCTCAGAAGTAATAATCCACTCTCCTAAAAGACCTTCTAAGTTTTCACCATCAATAGTTAAGTGAATATCATTCTTTACTTCAACGTTAGGTTTCACATCAAGACTACATGAAGTTAGAGTTAATACGAAAACTAATAAAATCAATATATTTTTTTTCATTTTTTTCATTTTAAATTTGTTATTTATTTTCTATACTTATTGTATGATTTATTTATTCTATTTATTCTATGTTATTATTTTAATTTCCTAAACTAAATGTTGCTTTAATTAGAAATGTGTTTTCGGGTTTTTCTTTTAACCCAATACCAATTCCATCCACTAAGCTTTCCGATGTATCAATAAAGGTGTTTAATCCTTGTGACCAAACAAAATACAATTCTGATCCTCTTCTATATTCCCAACGCAAAACTAAATTTGATCTAAATTGTACTGTAGAAAAATTAGGATTATAAAATCCATAGTCTGTGTTTCCATCAAGATTATGATCAATACTGTAATAACTATTTTCAATATTTATTTGATCTTCATTATAAAGATTAAATCTATTATTTAAATTATCTGCAGTAGGATTTGTAACGTATTTAAACTGATTATATTTAGCTCTAAAAATAAAAGGCTGACCATAATATTGAATAGATAGATTGGGATTCACCGTATAGTTTACTCTTATTGAGGCCGATAATATATGAGAATCAAAACTAGCTAAAATGTACTTATAAGAACCATCATAATTTACAGTAGTAACATATTGTGTTTTATTTGGGTTGTGTACATACTCAGGATTTATAGAAAACAGTAGTTTATCTGATGGAGAATAAGTAAAACGAGTCTCTAGTTTAAACATCGAAAAATTATTTTGTGTTGCTTGTGAATAAACAGCCCCTACCATACCTATTAATTTTTTACTTTGATCACTCATTATATATGTGTACATATAATTCTCTTCATTAAATTTCCATCTAGGTCCGCCTCGTAAAAAGGTGTTAATATAAATTCTTGGCTTATGAGCACCTCCCATATTAATTGCATAATTGTTTTTAAATCTAATTCCACCTCTTAACTGATACTGTGTTCGGTTATGATTGCCTTCAAAATCATAAGTTGAAAACTGCTCAAATCCAATATCAAAATCTCTAACATTTCCTTTCGGTTTTAAGCTTCTATACGAAACTCGTGCAAACTGAGCCTTATGATCAGCTTGTTTTAAAAAGCCTAAATCATTTAACTCTAACTCTGGGGAATGCCAATCAAATCCAAGGTCATATGTCCAATTTCCACCACCTGCTTTTCCAATCATAAATATACCTCCTGTCCCTGTTAAGCTAGTTTTAGTTGGATCAACCTCTATATGAGTTGCATCAGCTCTTTGAAATAAATGTGTGATTGATGTTTGGGTTCTATATATAGATTCTTCACTTCCTTTTACATTGCTTCCAATAAATTTTCCTTCAAAATAATAGTTTCTGTTATTCCATTGATGTTTGAAATCTATCCCTGCTGTTGTAGCAGATTTATGAAGGAAATTTAAATTGTCAGGTAATTCAGATCTATTTGTAGATGTAAAAATTCCACCAACAAAAGTGTTATTATCATTAAAATCTTTTTGTATTCTAGTCACTAAATAATTTGTAAGTGGTTCAACCTTCTCCTTTCTTCCATTTTCTCCATCGCTAATATTAGCATATTCATTTGCTGTTACACTCTCAAGGACTCCAATAGACCATCCGTTTTCTGTTTTTCCAGAAAATTTAGCTGCACCTATTATTTTGGTAAATTGAGGAGATTCATAATATTCTCCTGAATTTAAACTTGGTGATCCACTTGGATCTTTACCAATCCTTCTAGAAAAAAACAGATTGTCATCTTTAGGACCAAAGCTATAGTCAAAAATATTCTTACTTTCTACAAAGAATGGTCTTTGTTCATCCATGAAAATTTCGAAACCATCAAGAGTAATTACAGATGGATCTGCCTCAACTTGTCCAAAATCTGGATTAAAAGTTAAATCTAAAATTAGGTCATTAGTAATTCCAATCTTTGCATCTAAACCTCCATTAAAATTAGTGTCTTTTCCATCCCTATAAGGATTGTTAGCTACACTTTCGTATGTGTTTATTGAAGTAGTTACGAAGGGGCGAATATCTACTTGATTTTTAGATTTAAGATCTAGTCCATGCAACTCTCCGCTTTCACTTACCCATCCAGGTGAATTTGCTGAAACATGATTCCATAATGATTTTTCATCTAATCGATGAATTCCTCTCATTATATTAAATCCCCATATAATATTGCTTCCATCTTTAAATCTTAGTTGATTTATAGGTATTTTTATCTCTGCATTCCATCCAAGATCATCAATTGTAGTTTTTACATCCCATATAGGATTCCAAGATAAATCTTCATTTTTTCCATTATCTGAAGCAATCCAGTCTGCTTTATTCCCACCTGCCCCGATTCCAAACATAAATGCAGTTCGTAAATCATGATAACTATCAATGACAATATAAACGCCATCACTATTTAAATTATCTCTTCTAGATATCCTACTAATTATTTTTTCTGGCTCTGAATCATAAGCTCTTACGGCTATATAAAGATTATTATCATCATATAAGATTTTAAATCTTGTTTCTTGACTTGGATCAGTGTTATTGTCAGGTTCAAATTCTGTAAAATCACCTCCCCAAACAACAGTGTCCCAAATAGGTTCATTTATCAATCCATCTATAGTAGGACCATTTGCATTATCAATTTTTATAGTAGTGTAAACTTTTTTTACATTAACATCATCTTTTGTTTTTCCGTAAAAAAAATTGTTTAAAAGTAATAATAATATTAAAATTTTTATTTTGTTTTGCATAATTCTTATTTTGTTTTGCATAGTACTTATTTTGTTTTGCATAGTACTTTGTATTACAAGGCAGCAAAACTAAACAAAAAATTGGATTAGGCAAATTATTTTTAGAAAAAAAATATAGATAATATTAATGTTTTTATTCAGTTTTGCATAGTTCTATTTATTACAAGGGAGCTTAAATAAATCTTCAACATTACATTTAAGAGTTTTTGCAATTTTTAATGCAAGAACAGTTGAAGGAACATAAATTCCATTTTCAATAGCATTGATGCTTTTTCTTGAAACCTCTGCACTCTCTGAAAGTTTTTGTTGAGTTAACCCTGCAGATTTTCTAATCTCTTCAAGATTATTATGAAGATATTTGTGATTTTTACCCACAACTATTTCTTTTCATAACCTTCAACAGCTTTATTTATTTCATCTGGTTGATTGGGATAAATATACCCTGCAATCATCTGCCCAATGCCGATAAATGCCACTAATAAGCCAGCTCCAAAAACAGCATCTATCCCAAGTCCGTAATAACCAAGAAGTGATAAGCCAATTCCAACAAAGATTGTAACTACACCAGTTCTTCTTAAATCAGTAGATGATTTTTTTTCCTTCAAACTTTCAAGTAGTTCTTGGATTTCTTCCCCATCTTTTATATTTTTAGAAACTTCAATAATAGCGTCATATTTATTTTTTTTGTTTCTTGACTCCAAAACATGAACTATCAAAACAATAAATACAGGCATAAGTATTGCAAAAATTGGAATTAATACTCCTAAAGAATCCATAAACTCTACAGCTTGATACTGAGTGATAAACATAATATTGATAAACATAATTTTTTAAATTTGTAACGCAAACTTAACATTTTTTTAATGAAACGCAAAGGTTACATATAAAAATTTGTAAAATAATTTATTTTTTGAATTTTTTGTAGATAATAAAACCTATAACACCAACAACAATATATGGGATAGCCATTAAATATATTATTCCATCATTTAATCCCTCTGATATACTTTGATCTTCCTGACTCTCCAAGACAGCTCTACACATTGCGCATTGACTAAAAAGATCAGTCAAATTAAAAAAGAAAATTAATATGAGAATTTTAAACTTATTCATGTTAATAATAAGGAGATATCATTAAATACACTATTACCCCAGTTACAGCTACATATAGCCAAAGAGGAAATGTAATTTTCGCAATTTTTTTATGCAATACAAAATCATTAGTAATTGCTCTGACATAAGTTATTGATACAAATGGAATAACACAAATGGCAAGCAATATGTGTGATATTAATATAAAATAGTAAATATATTTTATTGTTCCTTCCCCGCCGAATGGCGTAGAATCACTTGTCATGTGATAGGCGATATACATAACAAGAAAAAGCAATGATAATCCAATACAGATTCTCATTAGTAATGCATGAAGCTTCCTTTTTTTGTTTTTAATTAGTTGCACAGAAACAATCAAGAGAATAACAGTCAAGGCATTTATTCCTGCATAAATAGGTGGTAAAAAAGTCAAAGACTCAACATTAGGGATCCTCACCGTAAATAAAATTGCTACAACAACAGGCACCAGTATTGATACAAATACAATCAGTTTATTATAACCTCCTAATTTATTTGATTCCATTATTCATTAATTAATTTAAGCAAGTCTTCCTGTAGTATTGATATTTCTTCTTCCTCTCCATCTATATCATACTTGTCCTTAACATCTACTGACCCACGGTAGTAAATCTTTGGATTACCTAGCTCATCAATTCTACATCTAATATAGCCTTGTTTATCAATAAGAGCAAAATATCCGGAATGCTCAAATTCATCTTCAAACCCAGTTCCTGAAGCAGCATATAAGTTAAACCCATTATTGGCTAAATCGTATATTTTTTCTTTATTACCAGTTAGTAAATGCCAAGATTGATTTGTAATTCCATACTCCTTCTCATATTGCTTTAAAATTTCAACAGTATCATATTCTGGATTAATAGAAAATGAGGCAATTCCAAAATCTTTATAATTTTTTAAATTGTTTTGAAGATGCACAAGATTGTTATTCATCACAGGGCAGATGGTAGTGCATGTAGTAAAGAAAAATTCAATAACATAGGCCTTTCCAGAAAAGTCCTTATTAGATATTCTCTCCCCATTTTGATTAATAAAATCAAATGAAGGAACTTTCTTTTTATTTCCATCGATTTCTAAAAATGCTAAAGGTTCTGAATCAATTATTAAATGATCTATTTTAGAGCTTCTATTATCACTTCTAACAATATCATTGTTTTGAATTCTGTCAATAATCTTTGGAATAAAAATACTTCCAAAGATTAATATTATTAATGATATCCCTATATAAGAACTATTTCTTGGTTTCAAGGTTTTCTAAATTTTTTATTCTTCTATTGTTTGAATCAAACTTTCCCTTTCTTTTCTGTCTATATTCAGTAAATAATATTCTAACATCATCGCCCATTTTATTTTTCATTTCTGAAACCTTAATGCAATTATATGAATATAGGCCATATAATTGTACATTCTGTTCTACTTCATCACCTGACCTATCATCAATCCTTCCCCTTTGATTATTTAATTTATCTATAATGAAAACTTGACTTGAAGACAAGGTTGAATCTAATTTGTTTTTACTTAATAAGGAATTATAAAGCATCTTGATTTGCTCTGTTGATCCTGTTACAAATTTCCAATATTTTAGCTCATCTGACTTATATAATTCACTCCTAACCTTTTCTAAATTCTCTTCCGATCCCGAAGTTGCTAAACTCAGTATTTGAAAATTTTTAAATCCTTTAAACTTATCATATATAAGTTCTTTTAAGTTTAAGACCGTTGTAATATTATTCATTGGGTCATTACCCAAAAAAGATAATATAGTTATATTGTCTTTTAGTAATTTCTTCTCACTATCTAAAAAGCTAAAATCATCAATATCATTAACATTAGTTTTTACAATATCTAAAGGCTCGTAATTATGAGTTGATGGATACAGAAATAGCAAGAAAATAACCGGGAGCAAGAATAGCACGCCTAGAATAAACCATTTTCTAATAAATTCCTTTTTCACTAAAAATTAAAATGTAAAAATTAAAAATCTCGTTTTATATAATCATCGCTACCTTGATCAAAAATATATCCAGATTCCTGAATTAATATAAAGATTAAGTATAAAACAAGAAAAACAAAAGTCCAGACAACAACTCTTCTAAGAGTTTTAGTCTCATCTCTCATATGCATAAAATCCCATGTAATATAGTATGCTTTTACAATGGTGAGTGAAATAAAAATCCAATTTAGAATTTTCATATTTAGAAAATATAACAACAAAATCTTAGGCTTAAATATGCCCAGTGCAACTTCAACTAAAGTTACAATTGAAAGCAGTATCAATACGCCCCAAATTTTTTGAGTAATATTTTTAAACTTAATTAATCCCCTAAAAAGCTCTAAATTATGTACTTGATGTGACATTTATTATAATTTATTAAACAAGATAAAAGAATGTAAATACAAATACCCAAACCAAATCAACAAAGTGCCAATAAAGACCTACCTTCTCGACCATTTCATAGTGACCTCTTTTTTCATATGTACCCAAAATAACATTAAAAAATATTATGATATTTATCACTACACCAGAAAATACGTGAAATCCATGAAACCCTGTTATAAAAAAGAAAAAGTCTGCAAATAAAGGCATTCCATATTCATTCTCGATTAAATTAGCTCCAGTAACAATTGATTTTCCATTTGCCCTTAAAGTATTCAAAGATTCTTCTCTAGATAAAATAGTTTTTTCTCCAGTTTCGTCTAAAATTTGTGTTCTTATCAAAATATTTGGAGAAGCCTCCATTCCTTCAATTACTTCTTCTATAGAATAAATTGGTAGTGCTCCTTCATCATAAAACCAAAGACCATTGGTCTCTTCATGCTGAATTCTATCACTATGATGTTTATGAGCGAAATCATCAAGCGCTATTCTATGATGAGAATGTGAATCAACAAATTGCAGGATATTACCACCCTTGGTTTTTACAGCTCCATAATCGCCATTAATAAAAGTTCCCCATTCCCAAGCTTGAGATCCTACAAATACCGCACCTCCTAAAATTGTAAGGAGCATGTAAAAAGCTACCTTGGATTGTTTCATTTGATGTCCGGCATCAACTGCCAAAACCATTGTTACCGATGACATGATTAAAACAAATGTCATAAATGCTACATAAATCATTGGTAATTCCTGACCATGAAGAAAAGGGACGTGCGTAAAAACTTCATCTGCCTTAGGCCAAGAATCTAGAAACCTGAATCTAGCAAAGCCATATGCTGCTAAAAATCCAGAAAAACTTAAACCATCTGAAAGTAGGAAAAACCACATCATCGCCTTCCCATAGGAAGTACGTAATGGCTTATTTCCTCCACCCCATGTTGTCTCCTTTGATGAAACACTAACTGCAGAACTCATAATTTCCTATTGTTTTTAAGCGTTACAAAAATAAATATTTTATTTGAAGAAAACTAGAAATAAGAATAAGTAAATCCATAAAATATCTACAAAATGCCAAAATATCGAAGCTAACTCAAATCCTAAGATATTATTTGTTGAATATTTCCTTTTTATATTTCTATATATTACAAATAGAAGCACTAATAATCCTGCCGCTACATGAACAAGGTGAACAAATGCTATTAAAAAAATAAATGATGTAGTTATAGTGCTTGTTGGTCCAGTAAAATGATAACCATTTTCAATAATTTCATTAAACCCAATAAATTGACTAATAATAAATATTACTCCTAAGACAAATGTGATTGTTAAATATATAGTAGTTGATCTAAAATTATTTTTTAATAATTCTCGTCTTGCCAAAATTAAACTTAAACTACTAGTGATAATTATAAATAAACTAAAACTAAAAGCAGTCGGTAAATCGAAATTTAATATCCAGTCCTCTCTAGATTTACTAACAATAAAAGCACTAGTAAAACCTGCAAAAGTCATAAACAAAGAGGCTATTCCAAGCCATACCATCATTTTGATAGCACGTTTGTTTTTTTTATTTATATTTCTATCTGTATTACCCATCTATCTTAAAAATTTATCTAGAAGTAAAACAATCTGCATCAAAGTTAAATACGAAATGCTGGCTAACATTAATTTTTTTGCGTTTAAATCTGTGCTTTTTATGAATAATTTTACAGCATAGTAGATTAAACCTAGGCCTATCATTAGGACCAAAATTAAACCATAAATACTTAAAAATAAATCTCCTGTTAGATTAAATGCAGGAACAATTGACATAAGAACAGCCCATATAGAATAAAATAATATTTGTGATGTTGTAGATCTGTCTTTTTTTCCTGTAGGCAACATCTTAAATCCAGCTTTTTCATAATCCTTGTTTTGCATCCAGCCAATTGACCAAAAATGTGGAAACTGCCAAAAAAATTGCATTAAAAATAACATAACAGCTTCAATGCCAATTTCTCCGGTAGCAGCTACCCATCCCAACATAAAAGGCAAAGCCCCTGGAATAGCGCCAACAAAAACAGACAAAGGTGTAATTAATTTAAGTGGTGTATAAACAGCTACATATAAAAAGATAGAGATAGCTGCAAGCAATGCTACCTTAGGATTAATTGTATATAATAATGCAATACCAGTTATAGTTAAGAATATCGCCAAAATTAATGCCATATTTACAGATATTCTATTTGTAGGAAGAGGTCTGTTTTTTGTTCTACTCATCAATGCATCTAAATCCCTTTCAATAATTTGATTGTAAATGTTTGAGGCAGAAACAACAAAAATACCTCCTAAAATTAGTAGTATTAAAACCTTAATATCAAACTCCTTGAATCCCAACATATAGCTAATAAATGATGAAAAAACTACACTTAGGGTAAGTCTAAATTTTGTTAAATCAAATAATGATTTTATACTCATATTTTTTTATTACAAAAGATAAAAATTTTGAAATTCAAATATAAGTCTAATATCTAATTAGACAAATTAAAAAAGGGTAAAGTAGATGAATTTTTCTAATCCTGAACTTGGAAAATTATTGGCAATGAATAAGGAACAGTTACCGCTCTTCCTCTTTGTCTTCCTGGCAGCATTTTTGGCAATAGATTGATAACTCTTACAGCTTCTTTTTCTAACCTTGGATGTGGAGCTCTAGCTCTCACTCCTACAACAATTCCTGCGGTGTTAATTTTGAAAATAACACTAATCCTTTGTCTTCCGGTTAGGCCAAGATCTCCTGCCAATTCAGTATTGAATTTCCTTTGAACAAATTTGGCAATTTTCTCAGACATACATTTCCTTTTTGTTTCATTATTTCCTTTGTCACATCCAGGGAAAACTGGAACATTTTCAATTACTGCAAAAGGCACCTCAACATCTTCATACTCATCAACTTCAATGTCCTCGATATCTATTTCCTCTTCTTGATCCGTTTCAGTTGACTCAATAACAGTTTCCTCAACTTCTTCTTCATCTTCGACTATCTCAATAACTTCAGGAGCAGGTGGAGGTGGCGGGGGTGGCGGAGGTGGAACTACTTGTTCAGTAACTGGGACCTCCTCCTCGTCTAACGCATCCATACTAACCCTGTCCAAATCTAAATCAGATTTATCATAAACCTTGTAGTTTATAGCTCCATAGGATAGGAATACCGTAAAAGCTAGCCCTATAGCAAAATATAATGAGCTATTTCTTCCTACATCAGCACTTGGATTTTTTTTGATCTGCATTATTACTTAGTTGAAGAGTAAAATAACCAATTATTTAAATAAAAAACAAGAGATTATGATTTTTTAATACTGTTTTTTAACAACAAAAAACCACAGCCAATTATTGTCCCTAGAACATTGAACCAAATATCAAGTAATTCAGCGCTTCTGTAGTGTACTGTCTTTTCTTGTAAAAATTCTATAAAAACTCCAAACAATATTGAGAATATAAAAAGATATATTAAGGTTTTATTTTTAAATATATCCTTAAATGGGACATACCAAATAAGACAGAAAAAAAAATAAATTGTTGTATGGACTAATTTATCTAAATATAAAACATCTATATCTATCTGTGATTCAATCTTTATTAAAGAGATAAACAATATAAAAATTGAATAAAAAAATGCAAGTAATAAATTCGTTTTAATCTGCACCAATAAGTTCTTTATATTGCTGAGCTGAGAGTAAATTGTTTACTTCGTTTGTGTCATCAATCTCTACCTTAACTACCCATCCCTTTCCATAGGGATCATTGTTTATATCCTCCGGATTGTTGTCTAAAGACTCATTAAATTCAATTATTTTTCCCGCAATTGGAAGAAATAAATCTGATACTGTCTTAACAGCTTCAACTGCACCAAAAATATCATCAGCATTTAAAGATTCACCAACAGTTTCTACTTCTACATAAACTATATCGCCTAATTCTCTCTGCGCAAAATCTGTAATACCTACTGTTGCAATTTTTTCATCTATCGAAATCCATTCATGATCTTTTGTGTATTTTAAATTTAAAGGTGTTTCCATTTTTATTTCATTTAATTCCCAAAATTATATCTCATTGTAAATCCTGATCTAATAGTTGTTTGCGGAAATGCTGTTGAAATGGCGTAATCTGAGAAAGAATAATCAAAATAAAAAATCCCAGTTAAATTTTTACTAAAAGCATAATCCGCAGAATATTTTAAGTTTAATATTGTTTGACCAGAGGTTACTTGATTATTATCCAAATCCAAATATCTAATAATAGTTTTATTATTCCTAATAGAAAAATCTGCTTTCATCACTAAATCACTTTTTATTAATTGTCTTGATCCAGCTAATCTTGACCTAATTTGAAGATCTTTAATTCTATAGCCCAATCCAATAATATATTCATTTCCTTGAATCTCTGTCAATAAATTATTGTCAAAACTTAAAGACAATAATCTGTCCTTTCTTATCTCTGCCAAAACTTTAAAAGAATTTTTCATTTCCATATCTAATTTAAATAATGGACTAAACTGCTCCATTAAATTAATATTGCTATAAAGAATTTCATTTTTATAATTATTTGATTGATCAAATACTTCGGGATCTTGAGAGAGGAAATCTAATTCTGGATTCCCTGGTTGATAATCTAAATTAGATCTAAACTGATTTATAGTATAAGTTGAATTATATCCATGTGTTATAGAAAATCTTTTAAAGTTCTTTTTAAACCATTTTAGCCTCATAAACCCAGTATATCTTAATGTCCAGTTTGGTATAGGAATATCACGAAAAGCCCCTAAACTAACTTTATTTGGATCAGCTCCAGAATATGCTGATAGAAAAGCTGGTAATAAGACTGACTGATTAGTTCTACCATATCCAAGCGGGAAACTATTTAAATCACCATCCTCAAAATTGTTTGGATTATTAAAATCAATTCCTGCATTAAGAGCTAGACGTCTTGCAATAATTAATCGATGATTCCTGAAAGCATCAAATGCCTCAGAATTATTTTCATCACTATTTGAAAATGCTGTTTTTATAAGCATAGTAGAGATATTAAAGTTTCCTAAAGTATTTCTAATAAGTAAATTATAGTCATCACTTAGTCCATCATCATTACTGTCAATTGTATTAAAATTTTCAGTAATATTTCTTGAATAAGTTCTTCCTCCAGTTAAATCAATTCTTAAATCTCTAATTGGTGCTATATTAGCAGAAAAATTTAAGTTTTTATTTGTTACTTCTGAGTATTGCTGATTGAATTCTGGGAATACTGTTAGCCATCCATTTCTAGCTGCTAAATATCTTATATCTCGTTGGCTTCCAAAAACATAACCAAATGTTGGTTTAAAAGAGCCTATAAAATCAGGTGTCTGCAAATATCCTGGAAGAAAAGTTCCATTATTTTCAGCATAATTAAATTGAATTCTCTTAACAGCAGTTAGCAATTCAATTAATGAGTTAACAAAAGGAGATCTCTTTTTCTTTTTCTTAGTTTTATTATTTTTTGGGTTTGTATCCCCACCAAACCCTGGCCCCGATTTAGTGCCTGCAGAATTATTTTTAGTAAGACCTATATATTTATAGAATTTTGACATATCTAATACGCCATTAAAATTATGGGTGTTCGCATTTGAAATGGTATTTCCTAAATCATAAACCTGACCATTAAGAGATAAGTTCCCAAAAAGGTCAGATCCTTTTTGCCATTGAAAATCTCCAGTATATGAATACATAGCTCTAATAAAACTAAATGTTGGTATTTTATCAATTGGCAATTGATAATTAACCGCAAGTTGCTGGGTTTGTCGATTAGGATCTCCTATATCAAAAAAATTGTTCCATACATCTAAGCTAGGGTCCTGGCTACCATTAATTATATCATCAATGAAATAATTTCTAACAATATTATTATTCGCAGCAGAGTAATTAATATTTAATCCATCTGAAATTGGATAGGTAAAGCTATACTGAAAATCAAAAGTATAATTTCTTCTAAAGAGTTCTTGCATAGCAATATTACCTTCTGCTAAATCAATATCTCTAAATTTTTGTTTATTAAATTGTCTAATGAAATCTGTATTAATAGATAAATTTGAAGGAAGAAGATTTAAATTAAAATCTTTTAAAATCTTAAAATATTTTCCTGTAAATAAAGAGTCATTATTTTTAAATGGCTCTAATTTTAGGGAATTAAAATTAAAATTATAACTAGCTCCTGCTCGAATATTTTGATCTAACATGCTTTCAATTTCATAGTCCCTATGCTCAACCTGATTATAGGAGTAATTGAAAGTGAGATTTTCTATGTTATAAAACCTTGGGCTACTATCACCTGTTCTTTGTTTACTTACCCCTATTAAATTAATGCTCTTTCTTTTAGTATAATCTTCAGATTGTTGTAAAATATTATTTTTTTCCTCTTGGGTTTCTGCAGTATCTAATCTAGAATTTAATTTAATATCTCTATACTGCTGGTCATATTCAGGAGTTATTAGCTCTTCTCCTAGACCATAATTAAATGGAATATTTAACCCCCATTTTTTAGGGAATAATTGACCAACGTTTATATTAGAGACTAAATCATATTGCTTCTTATCAATTTTATCTCTTTCGCTAGGCCCTTGTTCAATAGATCCAAACCCATTTGTACTTTGTCGTGCAGTTGCGCTAATAGTCATGAAATCAGCAATATTAGAGTCTAAAGATAATATAGCCGCCCAACCACCTTTATTATCCATATCAGATAATCTTAATTCATTAAACCATACCTCAGCACAGACATTCATGTTGTCCTGTCTAGGGTTCTTAACTCCCACCATTAGAGCCCTAATATCTCCAAAATTTGGATTTCCTTTTATAGCTACTCTATGCTGTCCTAAATTATGTTCTGAAAATTCACCTACTGACTCCTCGTCAACTATGTCATTTATCACATTATAAAAAGTAGCATTTTGACTTCCTAGAGTTCCATTGAATATTGCAAGAGATTTAATAGTCTCCAAAGCACTTATTGGTAGGTTAATTTCATTTACTACTGGCCAAACAGATTGAGGATTAAGAGTGCCAGAAGATGATCTTTTAAGGGGGACTTCTATTTGATAATAATTCTCGGATAAATCATTTCCTATTCTAACAAATCCTACTACATCTCCATCTGTTAAGCCAGGTAATAAACCATCTTCTGCATGAATAAACATTCTCATTCTTTTAAATTGCCTCATATCAACATTTAAGTTTTTATAAACTCCTCTTGAATCTTCCGGCTCTAGGTCACATACATTTAACACCAATGATTGTTCGTTTTGTCTAACAATAGTATTATTATTATTAAATTGTTCACGTTCAACCCCTGGAGGAGAGACATAACTTTCTTCGTTTTCTTGTATTCCAATAGTGCCAGTTGAAAAATCTGTGCTATCATTGTTATTGTCTATCTCTTGATCTAATGTTAACAAATATTTTCTCCAATCACTTCTTACTAAATCAAGTGATCCAAATCTAAAAATTGTATTTCTTGAAAAATCATTTAGATACATTCTAATAAATCTAATTGATCTAAAATCAGAAATTCCACCTATTTCGTTTGTAGGTTCATTTACAGGGATTCTAAATTGATACCATTTAACTAATTCAGAATTTCCATTAGGTAGCGTAACATTTTTCTCTTTTCTATCCTTAATAAATTGGTTATTAATGTCAGCTAAGCTATTTGGAGTAATTTCTAATTCATATTCAAAATAGCTATCAATGGTATTCATTGTATTATCCCTATTGATATCTTCTACATCTGGTTGAGATGATGATCCTCTATCAGTATCAGAAATGGTTTCTGGAGAATTACCATCTAGACCATTATACATTTTATATCTATCAAAAATATTTCCTGACTGATTTAAGAAATATTTATAATTATCCATTGCCGGATCCTCAAGATCAGCAAAACTTGGGAAGAAAATTGCTTCTTCTTGATCATCATAACCATCCAATCCAATATCTTGATTTATTCGCTCTTGCCCTAAAGAAGAGAAAGAATAAATTAGAGATTGATTCTGTGGAACAACTGTCCCCCATACTGTCTGTGGTAAAAGGCTAATATCTCCATCCTCAGGAAGACCATTCTCATATTGTTTCCTCCCATCCTTTATTACATCTTCTGAAATATTTCCAAGATTGAAAGTTAATTTTCCTCCATTATTCTCAGAATCATTTAAAAATGGATCCATAAGCCAAAATTCAATATATTCTACATTTGATTGCTCAAAATCTGTAGTATTAATTAATCTAGTAATCCCTGCCCAACTATTTTCTGGACTATCCAAATCTCCATTTGTGGCTTCACTGTCCATATTATATGGGCCTCTTCTATTAGGATAAAAATTTAAGTCAAGAGAATTAATTACTGTTGTCTGTCCTTGTACTAAATCCACTTGAGGAAAAATTTCATCTATAAAAATCCTTCTAGTATATAAGTTTGATATATCTTCGTCAGTTATTTCATTTGGTCTTTGACTACTATAAAAAGTAGGGTCTATTGTATACCAGTTCAATAATGCTCTATCAAAACCATTTTGTATTCCATTATTATCCTCATCGCCTTGACTATAGACCATTCCTAATTCTCTAGGCCTACTTGATAAATACCATGATTGAGGAGATACTAAATCAATTACATTCTGAGAGCCCTCAAAATCATCAATATAGGATGTAGCTTCTCCATTAAAATTATTTCCTTTAGGTGCTCCAGGAATTAAATATGCTAGTTCACCACGAACAGATAAATTTGATGCAGCTTCAGTTTCTATATTTGGTAACTTATTAACTAGTCTTGTCAAGATTGGCATTTCTGAAGAAAAGTTTGCATCAAAACCAAATATTGTATTATTAATTGGCTCTGTTCCATAATTTGCTTTCTGAGTTAAAGGTCTTTCGTTTAAATTTAATAATGTAGTTGATGCAATAAGTTTTTTACTAAACTGATGCTCAATATTGAATCCTGAAAATCTCTTAGTTTGTTGGCCAAAGACTGCATTATTCTCAACACTAACATTAATAGGTGTATTAGATGACTGAAGAGAAGGATCTAATATTTGAACTGTTCCTAGCTGATAATTTACAGTATAATCAACTCCTTCAACTAACACTCTTCCTCCAGCAGTAACAGTTACTGATCCTCTTGGAACATTGTAGGCTCCAATTGGAATTCCACCACCGGAAGATGATTTATATCTTCCGGTAATTTGAAACTTATTCTTTTCTGAATCTTGAAGAGCAATAGTCTTAGTAGATTTATATAGCGACCTATAAACATATTTTTGTTGATTCAAATTATAATCATTTTGATTATTCTGATCCCCTTCATAATTTTCTACAGAATTCAATCTTAATCTTTCAAATAAATATTTACCAAATGGCTCTGCCTTAGTAAAAACTATATTACCATTTTCTTGTATTACTGTAATTCCAGGAACAAAATCAAAAAAACCATCACCGGAGAGTTGTGGATCATTATTGAAATTTAATCTGTCGAAATTAAATAAATTCAATAAAGGCATTTCATTTAATTGTTGTTCGCCCGGCTGAGGATCTGGAAATGGAGTTGATTCAACTGGGCGAATATAATTTAATGCAGAAGATTCATTGTAAAAAATATTTAATTTAAAATCTTCTCTTTCTAATTGAAAAGCTCCTGTGCTATATATATTTTTCATCATTAAATCCCACATTGGTTCTTCAATACTACTTACAGTGCTTTTTAACATTTTCAATACCAAATTATTTGAATTTACAATAGTATTTGATCCAGATACTGAAACCTCTGTTGCTTGAACACCATCATTAGCAAATTCACCAACTTGAAATACTTGACCCCCAACGGTATACTGAAAAGCAACGGCTAATATCTCATCATTTTCTAACTTTTGATTTAATGAAATATATCCTAACTGATTATTAATTTTATAATCCATCCCCTCTCTTAGTTTTCTTGCATTTTCTAGCTTTCCATACCCAAATCCTTCTGTAACATTTGGAACTAAAATCCCTGTCTGTAATGTTGATATATCTCTAATAGCATTCGTTAGCTGAGATAAAGCACTTCCTATAGATGTTGGATCAAAACCATTATTACTATTATCCGGATATGCAGATGGACCTACATAGATATTAACAGCAGAAGAGACAGAAGATGATTCTCCTAAATCCTGAAAAGCAACTATATTTCTTACATCGTTTATTTGATTATTCCTGTTGGTAACCCAAACTTCACTTCTAGTAATTTGGACATTAGAATTTATGAAAGGATAATTTAATAATGCTTCATCGTATTTATCTTTAAAATAGTGACCTAAGAAAAAATGTCTATTCTCATCGTAATCTAAAGCTCTAAATTCAAATTCCTGAATAGTTCCTCCTCCCTGAGAAACTACCGATCTTGATTCAGATTTTTGTTCTGAAAAAACGGCTGTAACTCTTGTTCTACCAAACTTTAATTCAGTTTTAAATCCAAATAAGCTCTGTGCCCCTGAAATTAACGAGCTATTAAGAGGCATACTGACATTCCCTACCTCAATTTTCTGTATTATATCATCCTCCGTAGGCTCATATTCTAATTTTAATAAGTTTTGAAAATCAAATGTAGATTGAGTGTCAAAATTTGCATTTACTTGAACTCTCGTCCCTACCTTTCCAAGCAGGCTTAATCCAATTCGTTGATCAAAATCAAAAGTAAAATTACTTCTATTTCTTGGAGAAAAAGAAGGATTATCTTGTTTAGTAAATAACATCCCCAGATCAACTTCTATAGATCCTTGTGGGACAACCTCAATTGTATTACCCCCAAATATATTTTCAAAAATTTTAGAGTTTACATATATCTCAGGAATAAGATTTTTTTGCATCTCTTCTGTACCATCCTTCTTACCTTCTGCAGCATCAATTTTTGATTTATAGTATTCTTTTAAGTCTTCAACTAAAATTAATTTTTTATATTCTTCAGGACTTAAAATAATTGGATAGTTGATATTATAATTCCCAATACTCAGGTTATAATAATACATGTCGCTAATCGGGTCGTATTGATAATTTTCAATATAGCTACTTGGAGTTGGTAAGTTAATTTCACCAAATGAAATTCCTTGATTAGCTGTAGAATCCTGAATTGTTGAAGTAGGTGTTTCTTGAGCAATCAAAAAACTATTATAAAAAACAAACAATAATAACAGCCCTGAAAGTCTTGTTTTCATTAAATTAAAAGTAATTGTGTTCAACCTTTATTACAACTTATTTAAAGTCTCTTTAATAATACTTTCGGCTGAAATATCTGGGTTTTCTAATACAATTTTGTTAACCAGTTTTACAGAGGATTTTTTATTAATTCCTAAGACTTCTAATGCAGATAACGCTTCTTCTTTATTAGTATTGTTTGAAGAAGCAAATCCTTCATCTAAATCATAAACTTTTAGAATCTTATCTCGCAGGTCTATTATAACTCTTTGAGCAGTTTTTGATCCAATGCCTTTAACAGATTGTATTAATGAAACGTTTTCTCTTGATATTGCCTCAATTATTTGATCAGGAGAAATTGATGATAGCATAGTCCTTGCTATACTTGAACCAATACCACTAACAGATATTAAAAGTCTGAAAATTTCTCGTTCCTTTATTGTATGGAATCCGTAAAGCGTATGAGAATCCTCCTTAATTTGAAGATGGGTATATAATTTTAAATTTTCATTATCTGGAATTTGCGAGAATGTATTTAAAGAAATATTTATTAAGTAGCCTATTCCATTACATTCAATTACAACACTAGTTGGAGCTTTCTCAACTAATCTTCCTTTAACATGAGTTATCATAATAAGAATTTAAAGAATCTAATTTACTAAAATTATCACCATAATGCTTAAATAAGAAATTAAAGTGCTAAGCGGATTTAATAAAATTTAAATTTCTCGTTAATCCCTTATATCCGGTTCTTTTAACGGCTGAATTTTTGAAAATTTTATTGAACGTTTCTTCAGTAATTTCATTCCATTCTTCTCTACTCATTTTCATAAGTTCAGGAGTCGACTGGAATAAAGGTTCCTTATGAGGTTTTGAGAATTTATTCCATGGGCAAACATCCTGGCATATATCACATCCAAAAACCCAATCTTCAAATTTTGCTTTAAATTCATTGGGTATGTTTTCTTTTAATTCAATTGTAAAATATGAAATACATTTGCTTCCATCCACTACATATGGCTCAACTATTGCCTGTGTTGGGCATGAATCTATACATGCTGTACATTCCCCACAATGGTCAGACTCAATTCCATCATAATCGAGCTCTAAATCAATTATAAGTTCCGCTAAAAAATAAAATGACCCAACCTGCTTAGTAATTAAATTTGAATTTTTTCCAACCCAACCTATGCCGCTTTTAGAGGCCCATGCTTTTTCTAGGATTGGTGCTGAATCAACAAAAGCTCTTCCATTAACATCGCCAATTTTATCTTTTATAAATGATAGAAAAAAAATTAACTTTTCTTTTATTACATAATGATAATCTATGCCATATGCATATTTGGAAACTTTTGGTGCTTCTTTATTTTGTAAATCTTTAGGATAATAATTATATGAAAGTGAAATTACACTTTTAGCATCGTCAACTAGTTTTGAAGGATCAAGGCGCTTTTCAAAATAATTCTCCATATATTTCATTTCTCCATGCATGTTGTTTTTCAGCCATTTTTCTAATCTTGGAGCTTCATCTTCTAAAAATTCTGCCCTACTTACCCCACAAGAAATAAATCCTAATCTCTTAGCTTCATTTTTAATTAATTCTGTGTAATGTTTTTTATTTTTCAATTATTGAAAAAATATTTAGGAATTAGAATAATCCCTTCTGGTCAGATTTAGGTATTCTTCCTAAATGTTTATATGCAAGCTCTGTAGCTTGACGTCCTCTTGGAGTTCTCATTATAAAACCTTGTTGAATCAGAAAAGGCTCATAGACTTCTTCAATTGTCTCAGAATTTTCACTAACTGCAGTAGAGAGAGTAGTAATTCCTATAGGACCCCCTGCAAATTTGTCTATAATAGTAGTCAATATTTTATTATCCATTTCATCAAGTCCATTAATATCAACATTTAAAGCTTTTAAGCTACTCTTAGTTATAGACATATCTATAGTTCCGTCCCCCTTAATTTGGGCAAAGTCTCTAACTCTTCGTAATAATGAATTAGCAATTCTTGGTGTACCTCTACTTCTTCCTGCAATCTCAATAGCTGCTTCCATAGAAATTTTTAAATCTAGAATTTTTGCACTTCTTTCAACAATAGTAGATAAAATCTCTGAAGAATAATATTCTAATCTATTACTGATTCCAAATCTAGCCCGCATTGGAGCAGTTAATAATCCTGATCTTGTAGTAGCTCCAACTAGTGTAAAAGGATTTAAATTAATTTCTACTGATCTTGCATTTGGACCTGATTCTATCATAATATCAATTTTATAATCCTCCATTGCAGAATACAAATATTCCTCAACAACTGGACTTAACCTATGAATCTCGTCAATAAATAAAACATCTCTCTCTTCAAGATTAGTTAATAATCCTGCTAAATCAGCTGGCTTATCCAAAACAGGTCCGGAAGTTATTTTTACTGTTACTTTAAGTTCTTTTGCTAGTATATTCGCTAGAGTTGTTTTGCCAAGACCTGGAGGTCCATGAAATAATGTGTGGTCTAATGCATCACCTCTTTGATTGGAAGCTTGAACAAAAATTTTCAAATTTTCAATAATTTGATCCTGTCCACTAAATTCATCAAAAGAATTAGGTCTTAAATTATTCTCAAATTCCTTCTCCTCTGGAGACATATTAATTTGGGAAGGATCTAAATTCTCATTCATATAAAACAAAGATAAAGAAAAAGCCTTTCTAAAAAGAAAGGCTTTAAAATTAATAACTTAATATAGAGCTAATACTCTTCTTCACCTTTTTTAAGTGGAATATGCTGAGGTACAAAATCTTCCTTATATCCAGGCTTACTATAGTCATAGGGCCATCTATAAACTTCAGGAATTTTTCCTTGCCAGTTTCCGTGAATATGCTTTATTGATGCAGTCCATTCCAAAGTTGTAGAATTCCAAGGATTTTGTGAAGCCTTTTTTCCATAGAAAATACTATGAATGAAATTATATAAGAAAACTATTTGTATTAAAGCTCCTGTTATTGCGAATACTGTAATTATAGTATTTGTATCAGCTAAATCATCAAATAATGGAAAATTTGAATTAGTATAATATCTTCTTGGTAATCCTGCCATGCCAATAAAGTGCATTGGGAAAAAGACGCCATAGGCACAAACAGCTGTTACCCAAAAATGAATATATCCAAGATTTTTATTCATCATTCTACCAAATAGTTTTGGGAACCAATGATAAATTCCTGCAAGCATACCATATAGTGCTGAAATACCCATCACCAAATGAAAATGTGCTACGACAAAATACGTATCATGAACATTAATGTCTAATGCACTATCACCTAGAATTAGTCCTGTTAAACCTCCTGTAATAAAGGTAGAAACGAAAGCTATTGCAAATAACATTGCAGGATTAAATTGAATGTTTGCCTTCCATAATGTAGCAATATAGTTGAAAGCTTTTACAGCTGAAGGTATGGCAATTAATAATGTAGTAAAGGTAAATACTGAGCCTAAAAATGGATTCATCCCCGTTATAAACATATGATGTCCCCATACAACAACAGATAAAAATGCTATAGCCAGTATTGACATTATCATAGCTTTATACCCAAATATTGGTTTTCTTGAATGAGTTGCAATGACTTCAGAAGCAATGCCTAATGCAGGTAATAACACGATATATACTTCAGGATGTCCAAGGAACCAAAATAAATGTTCAAACAGAATTGGTGAACCTCCTTGATAGTGCAGAACTTCGCCTTGAATAAAAATATCTGATAGGAAAAATGAAGTTCCAAAACTACGATCCATTATCAGCAATAATGCAGCCGATAATAAAACTGGAAAAGAAATTACACCAAGAATTGCAGTAACGAAAAATGCCCATATTGTTAAAGGCATTCTAGTTAAAGACATTCCCTTAGTTCTTAAATTAATAATTGTAACAATGTAATTTAATGATCCCAAAAGAGATGAAGCAATAAAAACTGCCATTGATATTAACCACAATGTCATGCCTAATCCTGATCCTGGTTGTGCTAATTCTAATGCACTAAGCGGTGGGTAAATTGTCCATCCAGCTGCCGCTGGACCAGCCTCAACAAAAATTGAAGCTACCATAAGAACAGTAGAAATAAAAAACAGCCAATAAGCAATCATATTTAAAAATCCTGTAGCCATATCCCTAGCCCCTAATTGAAGGGGGATCAAAAGATTACTAAAGGTTCCGCTTAGTCCAGCTGTTAGTACAAAGAATACCATTATTGTCCCATGCATAGTAACTAATGCCAAATAAATATCTGCATCCATTACGCCTTCTGGAGCCCATTTTCCTAATAGAAATTCAAAAATTACATTTGGTTCTTCAGGCCAGGCTAATTGCATTCTAATTAATGAAGACATCAAAATCCCTATTATACCCATAAATATAACTCCAGTAAAAAGATATTGTTTTGCAATCATCTTATGATCCTGGCTAAAAATCCACTTTGTTATGAAAGTTTCTTTGGGGTGATGTTCGTGATGATCTTTATCAAATTCTATATATTCTGACATATCTTCAATTTTAATTTTGAGCTATTAATGAATTTTTAAAAATGGTTTGTTTACTTATCCACTCATCAAAATCTTCCTGAGATTCAACAATAATCTTCATCTGCATATTGTAATGAGATTTTCCGCAAATCTTATTACAAAGAAGGACATAATCAAAATCATATGGATCAAGAGGTTCTTCTCCCTTTTCAATTAATTTTTTATTTTTTTCATCTCTAATCTGATTAATTGTAAGAACTTTATCTATCATGTTTGGGGTGTTTCTCATCTCTTCAGTTGTTATAGTGGGGGTCAATAAGAACTGAGTTACCATGCCAGGAACACAATTCATTTGGGCTCTAAAATGAGGCATATATGCCGAGTGAAGTACATCCTGTGAACGCATTTTAAATAACACTGGCTTATTGACAGGCAAGTGTAATTCAGTAGTTATGATATCATCACTAGCATTTGGATCAGACTCGTCAATTCCAAGAATATTCGCTCGATCTATATCAATTAATCTAACATTACTTTTACCTAAAGAATTATCATTGCCAGCATATCTTGCTTTCCAATTAAATTGTTGAGCATATAATTCAACTACCATCACATCATCATCCTGTGATATATTCATTACATCAGCCCATGTTAAAAGTCCATAGGTAATAAACCCTGTAAGAACTATTGCTGGAATTATTGTCCAAATAATTTCAAGTTTATGATTATCGGTATAGAATAGCGCTTTATTCCCTTTTTGACCTTTATATTTATAAGCAAAATAATGAAGCAGAAACTGAGTAATTGTCTGTACAATAAATATTAAACCTAATGTGCTTATCATTAAAGTATCACTCTTTACACCATGTTCTGATGCTGCATCAGTAATAAGAGGGAAATGACCATATTTTATAATGCAAATAATTGTAATACCATATATAAAAGCAAGAAAGCCTAACATCAACCTTGCATTAACTCTATTATCTTTATCGTTGGCAATTTGAGAATCATCTATTTTTTCTCCTTTTAAGGCACGAGTCAAATCAAAAATTTTGATCATCTGCCATATTGCAATTGAAATAAAAATTAATATTAATGTTATAAAAAGTGTAATCATTCGTTCAACAATATTTTAATAATGAAAATTTTCACTCTCCTTTATAAAAGGATTCCCTTTTGCTAAAAGTGGTGCCTTAGAAAGTGAATAAAAAACTAATATTATAAATAGCCCTGAAAATAGTGCTAGAGCACTAATTTCTGGCAACCCAAAACCCCATCTATCTCCAACAGTTGCAGGCATAATCATATTATATACATCCATGTAGTGTCCTACAAGTATTATCATTCCAGCCATAACTATAAACCAAGGAATTCTTTTATAATCACTATTCATTAACACTAAAAATGGAAAAATAAAATTTAGTGCAAACATAGTGAAAAATGGAATAGTATAGTCCTCTATTCTAGTGACAAAATAAGTTACTTCCTCAGGAATATTTGCATACCATATTAGCATAAATTGTGAGAACCATAGATAAGCCCAAAATACGCTAAACCCAAACATGTATTTTGCCAAATCATGAAGGTGGCTGTCATTAACAAATTTCATATAACCTTTAGATTTTAAGTAGATTGTCATCAATGCTATTGTTGTTATTCCACTAACAACCATACTAGCAAAGACATACCATCCAAATAATGTGCTAAACCAATGAGGGTCAACACTCATTACCCAGTCCCAAGACATCATTGATTCTGTGTAAATATAAAAGACTAGGAATCCAGCTGAAATTTGAAAATTTCTTTTAAAATTTTTATTGTCATTTGCAAGGTCTTGAGCTAAAGAAAATTTTCTAGAAAAATATCTATACAAACTCCATCCCCCAATAAATATTAATCCTCTTATTAGAAATGCAGTTTTATTTAGCCACCCTGCTTTTGCTTGTATCAATTTATCATGTGCGACAACATCAGGATCCATCCAAATAAATAAATGTTTGTCTGCAAAAAATGCTATAGCAAGTACAATTAAAGCCCCAGGTAACAAATAATATGTTATGGCCTGCATGACCCTAAATAATACTGGAGACCATCCTGACTGTGATGCATACTGAATTGCATAAAAAGCTAATGCTCCAAGTGAAATCATCATAAAGAAAAATGCGGCTACATATAAGGCTGCATAAGGACGATTATGAATCTGATGCATGACATGCTCTGCATGTTCATCATTGTGAGAAGATTCATTCAAGTCATTATGATGATCTTCATTAGTTTTTTCCATATGCTCTGATTGATCTCCATGTGATGACCCGTGAGAAGATTCATTCATTAACATTTCTTTTACCTGTTCAATAGTTTTATGAGAATCCATATAACTATAGCCCCAACCTATACCCCCTAATAGAATTAGAGTAAGTGAAAAAATCTTAATACCATTTGAAATTTTATACATATTTATAATCCAATTATTTTTTTAAATCTGATTTTAATTTCATCACATATGATGTTACAAGCCATCTTTCCTTTTCATTTAATTGATTCGCATGAGATCCCATGGTATTTCTTCCATAATATATAACGTGATATACACTTCCCTCAGTTATATCTCTTCCTTGATCCGAATAGCTTGGAATTCCTAATATTTTTTCTCTTTTCATTAATATACCTTGTCCATCACCCTTATTGCCATGACAAACTCCACAATAAATGTCATACAATTCTTTAGCTTTAGTCATGTTTATTTCATCATCCCTTAATGGATTATGAAGATTATTTTTTGCTAATTCATATCCTGAATTTGAGTCTTCATATTGATATAATGAATATCCTCTAGGGATAGTCCCCTCTACAGGATTTAAAGCTGCCTGACTATTTTCAAAAAGAATATTCTCTGCATATGTCTCATATCCAATTGACTCATACATGTTTGGCATATATTCATAATTTGGGTACTCATTATTTTTACATGAATTAAAAACTAATGCAATTATTATTATTAATATTTTGTATACTATCTTCATAATAATTAATGTTCTTTTGAATCAATTATATTAATTTCAACTGCTCCAGAATCCTTTAATATTTTTTTTAATTTTCCTGTAACCTCGCTAACAGATATTTCAACTAAGAAATGATCATCCGTAGTCCTAGGATCAGGATTTTCTGCAGTCTTAAAAGGCCACATTTTACTTCTAAGATAGAATGTTATAACCATTAAATGAGCAGCAAAAAACACCGTTAATTCAAACATTATTGGAACAAAAGATGGCATATTTTCAATGTAACTAAAACTAGGTTTTCCTCCTATGTCTTGTGGCCAATCTGCAATCATTATATAGTTCATCATTAAAATTGCAACTGCAAATCCAATACATCCATAAATAAATGATGCAATGGCTATTCTAGTTGGCTCCAAGCCTAATACTCTGTCTAAACCATGAACGTGAAATGGTGTATAAACCTCTTCTATATGATATTTGTTCTCCTTAATAGTCTTAACGGCAGACAATAAAACATCATCATCATTATAAAAAGCACGAACTATTTTTGCAGGTTTCATTTCTTAATTATTTGTTTAATTTATTTATTACTGATGTTCTTTTATCAGCACCTGTTCCAGTTAATGATTTTCCAGAGTTTCTTAATCTCTTATACTTCCCACCCGAAGTTTTTAATATTGTTTTAATTTCAGCCTGAGCAATTACAGGAAATGTTCTAGCATATAATAAAAATAATACAAAGAAAAACCCTATAGTTCCCATAAAAATACTAATATCAATAAAAGTTGGAGAGAACATAGTCCATGATGATGGTAAATAGTCTCTATGAAGTGAAGTGACAATAATTACAAAACGCTCAAACCACATTCCAATATTTACGACAATTGATATAAAGAATGAGAACATAATACTTGTTCTAAGTCTCTTAAACCACATAAGCTGAGGAGAAAAAACATTACATGTCATCATTGTCCAATAAGCAAAAGCATATGGTCCAGTTGCTCTATTTAAAAATGCATATTGTTCGTATTCAACTCCTGAATACCAAGCAATAAAAAGCTCAGTCATATATGCTACTCCGACTATAGATCCTGTAATCATTATAACAATATTCATTAGCTCTATATGTTGTACTGTAATATACTCTTGAAAATTGCAAACTTTTCTCATAACAATTAACAAGGTTTGTACCATTGCAAAACCAGAAAAAATTGCTCCAGCAACAAAATAAGGCGGGAATATTGTAGTATGCCATCCTGGAATTACTGAAGTAGCAAAATCATAAGACACGATTGTATGCACAGATAACACTAAGGGTGTTGCTAATCCCGCTAACACTAAAGATACTTCCTCAAATCTTTGCCAGTCCTTTGCTCTGCCTGTCCATCCAAAACTAAGTATACTATATATTTTCTTTTGAAAAGGTTTAACTGCCCTATCTCTAATCATCGCGAAATCTGGCAATAAACCTGTCCACCAAAATACTAGTGATACTGATAAATAGGTAGATATTGCAAATACATCCCATAATAAAGGAGAATTAAAGTTAACCCAAAGTGACCCAAAAGCATTTGGAATAGGAACCATCCAATATCCAAGCCAAGGTCTACCCATATGTATTATTGGGAATAATCCTGCCTGAAGTACAGAAAAAATTGTCATTGCCTCCGCTGATCTATTTATTCCCATTCTCCACTTTTGACGGAACAATAATAAAACTGCTGAAATCAAAGTTCCAGCATGTCCTATTCCTATCCACCAAACGAAATTTGTAATATCCCATGCCCATCCAACAGTCTTGTTTAATCCCCAAACTCCTATTCCTGTTGATATAGTATAAATAATACATCCTACTCCCCACAAAAACATAGCAAGAGCTATAGAAAAAACAATCCACCATTGCTTATTTGCTCTACCCTCAATAGGCCTAGCTATATCAACAGAAATATCATGATAAGATTTTTCTCCTATTACTAATGGCTTCCTAATTGGTGCTTCATAATGAGACCCCATACTTTTCTTTATTAATAATTATACTTTTTTATCGTTTCTTATTTTTACTTGATAAACTACATTTGGTTTTGTTCCTACTGCATCTAACAAATGATAGGCTCTTTTATCATTTTTTAATTTATATATTTCACTGTCTTTTTCATTTATGTCTCCAAACCTCATAGCTCCAGTAGAACACGCTGAAGCACAGGCACTATTGAATTCACCTTGAGCTACCGGTCTTCCTTCTAATTTTGCTTTTAATATAACGGCTTGAGTCTTCTGAATACAGAATGAACATTTTTCCATCACACCTCTTGATCTTACTGTAACATCAGGGTTTAATACCATTCGCCCAAGATCATCATTCATATGATAATCAAATTCATCATTCTGGGTATATAAAAACCAGTTAAATCTTCTAACCTTATATGGACAGTTATTTGCACAATACCTTGTTCCTACACATCTATTATAAGCCATCTGATTTTGACCTTGTCTTCCATGACTAGTTGCTGCAACTGGACATACAGTTTCACATGGAGCATGATTACAGTGCTGACACATTATTGGTTGAAATGCTACTTGTGGGTTTTCAGAAGGGTTTTCAAGTTCACCAAATGACTTTAATGAACTTTGTATTCCACTAATATTATCTTTCTTTTCATCGTCCTGATGAAAAGTATCCTCAGAAGAATAATATCTATCAATTCTTAGCCAATGCATATCTCTACTTCTCCTAACTTCTCTTTTACCAACGACTGGTACATTATTTTCTGCATTACATGCAATCACGCATGCTCCACATCCAGTACAAGCATTAAGATCAATAGATAAGTTAAAATGATGGCCAATAGATCTATCAAACTCATCCCACAAATCAACCTTTGGAGAAGAAACAGGAGTCTCAATATGATTTAAAGAAACTACAGCTTCAGCATTCCAATATTTTGGATCCTTGGTATTAAATACTTCTAGACTAGTTTCCTTAACTATCTCCCCTCTACCCATCAAAGTATTATGCAATTGAATACAAGCAAACTCATGCTTACCATCAGTTAGTTTAATTGAAACTTCCTGAACAGTATTAAAATTCTTGTATAATCTATAGGCATTAACCCCAGTTTTCATTTCATCCTTAACTCCCCTAGATCTTCCATAACCAAATGACAAACCTACAGTTCCTCTAGCCTGACCCGGCTGAATAATTACAGGAACCTTAATTGAATTACCATTCAAACTTATAATAGCATATTTTCCGTTTAATCCGCCATTTGCATCATTCCTGGATTGTGTAAAGAAAGTGCTAGGTTCTAAATATAAATTAAGTTTTTTTGCATCAAATTCTGAAATTGTCAAATAATTATCCCAAGTTGCTCTTGTTAAAGGATCCGGGAATTCTTGTAACCAAGGGTTATTAGCCTGTTGTCCATCCCCCATACCAATCTTAGGATATAACGTCAATTCATATAAATTTTTATTTGATGATGTTTTATCAATTAAATCTTGAAGATCCAGGTAATATGTTTTCTCCGCTGCTGACCTTAAAAATTTGTTTTTTGTAATATTATTTTTCTTTTTAGAATATACCCCATCATGAAGAACCTTATTCCAAAAACTATTTTCTAAAATATTTTTTTCCCAATTATCTTTAATATATTGATAATAAGACTTTTTACTATTTGACCAGATTAATAACTGATCTTGAAATTGTCTAGTGTCAAACAATTTATTTATAACAGGCTGAACTAATGAATATTCTCCTTTCTTAATTTCAGCATCACCCCATGATTCTAGGTAATGCGATGATGCAGCAGCATAATCTACGTGTGATGCTGTTTCATCATTCTTCATTGTAAATAAAATAGAAACATCTACCTTCTCTAACCCTTCAATAAATTCCTGAGAATTAGGTAGCGAATATACTGGGTTTACTCCAGCCATAATCAATGCACCAACTTCTCCATTCTTCATTTGCTGAACTAATTTTTTAACTTTATTAGCATCACCTAAGCGAGATTTTATTGTTTCATTTGGATTAAATGCTTTGCTTTTTATTTTTTCATTTATCTGAAGGACTAAGGACTGATAATCAACATCATTAATTCCCGAAATTAATACAGCCTTACTTTTACTGTTTAGTATTTCACTAACAGTAGAATCTACTGTTTTTTGTAACTTATCTGAGAGATTAATATTATTATTAATTGAAAATAACTTAGAATATATAGAGAGCAAGATTAATTTTTGTTCTGAAGGTTTTACAGAAATTCTAGTGTCTGAGTTTGCACCACTTAATGTCATATTTGATTCAAACTGAATATGTCTAGACATTTTTCCTTTTTTAGGAATTCTCTTTGTTGTATATCCAGATTCAAATCCTCCTCCTTGCCAATCACCAATAAAATCTGCTCCAATAGAGACAATTAAATTCGCCATTGAAAAATCATAATTAGCTAGTCCTCTTTGACCATACCTTTGTTCAAATGCATCTAAAGCTGCAGATTCAGAAATAGTATCATATATAATATGGTTAACATTGCTGTATTTCTTCTTAAATTCATCAATTAATTTGCTTGTCGATGGACTTGCAAATGTTTGAGTTAATAATACAATTGGTTTTGATGAATCATTAATCTCTTTTAATTTTCTTTTGGTTTCAAAATCAAATTCAACCCATGAAGTTGGAAGACCATTTTTCATTGGTTGAGCTAGTCTTCCACTGTCATATAAATCTAAAATTGATGCATGAACTCTTGCATTTGCAGCAGATGAGGATGGCGCTAGCTTATTGTGTTCAATTTTTATAGGCCTACCTTCTCTATTCTTAACTAATATGTTTGCAAAGTCATATCCATTTGATATTGTAGTTGCATAGAAATTAGCTAGTCCTGGGACTATTTCATTTGGCTGTATAACATATGGAATTGATTTAACAACAGGCCCCTCACAAGCAGCAAGTGTTGCGGCAGCAGTACTAAATCCTAAGTACTTTAAAAAATCTCTTCTTGATGTTGAACTATTTGACAAATTTTCTTTGTCTCCTAAAAATTCATCAACTGGTATTTCTTCAACAAATTCTCTCTGTTTAATATCATCAATGCCAGTGACTTTTTCAGAACTTAAGTCTGATAAATTTTTCCAATATTTTTTCTTATTAGACATATTATAATCTATACATTAATAATGACATTTTCCACATTCCAGTCCCCCCATTTGGGCAACAGTCAATTGCTCAACTCCATATTTTTTTGATAATTCTTTATGAATTTTAGCATAATACTCATTGTCTTTTACCTTTACATTAGTCTCTCTATGACAATTTATACACCACCCCATTGTTAATGGAGAAGACTGATACATAATTTCCATTTCTTCAACTGGCCCATGACATGTTTGACATTCAATACCTGCCACTGAAACATGTTGCGAATGATTAAAATATGCAAAATCAGGAAGATTATGTATCCTTACCCATTTTACTGGATATGTTGCTCCCGTATATTCCTGTGCTTCATCATCCCAGCCTACAGCTTTATAAAGTTTTTGTATTTCACCATCATAAAATGTTTTTGAATATTCTTCAGTAGTTTCTCCATTATATTCATATATAGTCTTATGACAATTCATACAAACATTTAGAGATGGTATCCCAGAATGCTTACTCACTCTTGCAGAAGAGTGGCAATAATTACAATCAATTTGATTGTCACCAGCATGTATTTTATGCGAGTAATGTATTGGCTGAACAGGCATATAGCCCTGGTTCGTTCCTATTTGAATTGTCCAGCCATAAAACCCATATGCACTAACAAGTAAAAACAATATTGCAGAGCAAAGCATTAGAAATTGATTGTCAACAAAGGCTTTCCATATAGGTTTTGATTTTTCTTTTTCAATTAGCTTAACATCGTTTAGCCTAGCAAAATTTCTTAAAGTATTGCTAACTAATAAAAGCCCAATAGCTAATAAGAAGAATAATGCGGAAAATATTCCTAAAATTATCTCATTAGATAATCCTAAATCATTTGATGAAGCTCCTGCAGTTGAGACAACTGTAGCAACGATTGGAATTGGCTTTTCTTGAGCGGTATAAGCTAGAATATTTTCAATATCAATATCTGATAATTGAGGGTAAGCAGTCATTGCTGATCGATTGTATTCAGTATAAATTTTGTTTGCATAAGAATCGCCAGATTTTATAACTGCTGAACTATTTCTAATCCATGCATATATCCATTGCTTATCTAATCCTTCGTCATTTAATAATCTATTCTCTGCATGTCGAAGTGCAGGTCCAGTCATTTTTTTATCAAGCTTGTGACATGCTGCACAATTAGCATTAAATAAAGATTTACCAGCTGTTATATCAACATCTTGAGCAAAGGAATTGGTAAATGGAAGAATTAAAAAAAGAGTGAAAAATAAATGGATTAAAAAAAATTTAAAAGAAGTTAAATTATTTCTAAAATTAAAAGATCTTAAATATTGTCTTTTATATCTTAAATCCATTCCAATAATCATTTAAAAAAATAAAGCACAAAAGTAACATCAAAAATGGTTATTTTAATCATAAATTGTTTATAATTTATACAAAATAGTAATTTATAACCATTCTAAATAGAAATCCAATAGAATAAATTATAATCTATTAAATTTGCTTATTAAATCATAGAAAATGAAAAATCTAATTTTTACATTTCAAATATTAGGAATTGTTTTATTTAGCTGCTTTAATGCCTATGCTCAAAATGGGAGTGTAGAAATAATACAAAGTATTGATATTGAAAAAGTTATAGAAATAAAAAAGGAAATAAATAAAAATATTTTAATGCTTAGAATACAAATTTATAATGGTAATCGTGAGGATGCTCAGACCATTAAAGAGAAATTTGAAAGACATAAAATTGATTCAATAGTTGATGTAGTCTATGAAACACCTAACTATAAAATATGGGTTGGGCACTACATAAATCAACTAGAGGCGGACAGAAAATTATTAGAAATTAGAAAATATTTTTCAGATGCATTTATATTTAGACCAGTAATGAAGACTATTATAGAGCAAGAAATAAAGGAAAATTAGTTTAATTTATAATTTCTTTTTAACCTCGACATTAATAAATCCTTCAATTTCATCACCTACTTTTATGTCTTTGAAATCATTAATCTGCAACCCGCAATCATAGCCTTTCTTTACCTCTTTTACATCATCCTTAAATCGTTTTAATGATGATAAAGAACCAGAAAAAACCACAACACCTTCTCTAATTAATCTTATATCAGAATTTCTTAGAATTGAACCTTTTGTAACCATACATCCAGCAATGGTTCCTAGTTTAGATATTTTAAAAATATCTCTAACTTCACACAAGCCTGTCACTTCCTCTTTAATATCAGGGGAAAGCATTCCTTCCATTGCATCTTTCAATTCATTAATAGCATCATATATAATTGAATAAGTTCTTATATCAATTTCTTCTTTATCAGCTACTTGCCTTGCATTACCCATAGGTCTAACATTAAATCCTATTACTAATGCGTCTGATGCTGAGGCAAGTAATACATCACTTTCGGTAATTGCTCCAACTCCTTTATGAATAATATTAACTTGTATTTCCTCAGTAGATAATTTTTGAAAAGAATCTGTTAAAGCCTCTACAGAACCATCGACATCACCCTTAAGAATTAAATTTAGTTCTTTAAATTCTCCTAAAGCAATTCTTCTTCCAATTTCATCTAAAGTAATGTGTCTTTGTGTTCTAACACTTTGTTCTCTTTGTAGTTGATTTCTTTTTGTAGCAATTTGCTTAGCCTCTCTTTCATCATTATAAACTGAAAAATTATCTCCTGCTTGAGCAGCACCATCTAAACCAAGTATTGAAACTGGTGTTGACGGTCCAGCATTTTTAAGAGTCTTTCCTCTTTCATCAAACATAGCTTTTACTTTCCCAGTATTTTTTCCAGCTAAAACAAAATCTCCAATTTTTAATGTTCCTGTTTGAACTAAAATTGTTGAGACATAGCCTCTTCCCTTATCTAAAAAAGCTTCAACAACAGTTCCGGATGCATTCCTGTCTGGATTAGCTTTGAGCTCTAAAAGCTCTGCTTCAAGAAGTACTTTTTCTAGCAACTCATTAATACCATCTCCCGTTTTAGCAGAGATATCATGAGACTGAATTTTTCCTCCCCAATCTTCTACCAAAAGATTCATCTTTGATAAACCCTCTTTTATCTTATCTGGACTAGCATCAGGTTTGTCAATTTTATTTATTGCAAAAACAATAGGAACAGAAGCTGCCTGGGAATGTGATATTGCTTCCTTAGTTTGAGGCATTATATCGTCATCTGCAGCAACTACTATTATAGATAAATCTGTTAATTGTGCTCCCCTAGCCCTCATTGCAGTAAATGCTTCATGTCCTGGAGTATCTAAAAAAGTAATTTTTTGAGTATCATTAAGCTTTACGCTATAAGCCCCAATATGTTGAGTAATCCCTCCAGACTCTCCAGCTATTACATTTTCTTTTCTTATATAATCCAATAATGAGGTCTTTCCATGGTCAACATGTCCCATCACAGTAATAATAGGAGCCCTTGGTTTTAAATCCTTTGGATCATCCAATACTTCCTCAGATACTTCCTCTTTCTCAGCAGTTACAAATTCTACCTTATAGCCAAATTCTTCAACTACTATTGTGAGTGTTTCTGCATCTAACCTTTGATTTAGAGTAACCATAATTCCTAATGTCATACATGCTGATATAATATCAGTTGATGGCACATTCATCATGGTAGCAATTTCGCTGGCAGTTACAAATTCTGTTACCTTAATTACTTTGCTTTCTTCCTCTAAAACAGCAAGTTCTTCCTCTGATTTTTGTTTGTGCTGTTCTCTCTTTTCTCTCCTATATTTTGCAGCTTTTCCTTTTACAGCTTTTCCTTGAAGTTTCTCTAATGTTTCCTTTATTTGTTTTTGAACTTCCTCTTCATTTGGCTCTTCTTTAGCTCCCTTTTTAGCTATAGTTCTGCTTTTAAATTTTCCTGACCCTTTATTCTGATCAACATTAGTAGATTTAGTAATAATTCTTCTTCTTCTTTTCTTAGATTTTGGCTTCTCCTTTGTAGTTTTTTGAGATGAATCCTTTGTAGTTTTTTGAGATGAATCCTTTGTGGTTTTTTGAGATGAATCCTCTTTGAATTTAGATAAATCAATTGTTTCTCCTGTAGATTTTAATCCTGATAACTTTTTATAATTGTCTGCTAGATTCTGATCAGAACCTGATTTTATTTCTTGTTTCTGTTCCTTCTTTTTAGATTCTTTTTTTACTTCTACTTTTTCTTCTACTTTTTCTTTTGATTTAGATTTATCATCATCAATAGGTTTTTCCTTTTTTGGCTTCGGCTCTAAATCTATCTTTCCAAGTTTTTTGAATTTTGTTACTTTAGATGCTGCAGTAATTACTTCGTCTTTCTTTTGTTTATTTATTTTTTCTAACTCTTCTTCTTTTTTTAATCTCAATTCTTCCTTCTCCTTAATTTGTGCCTTTGCAGCTTCCTTAGAAGCAACCTTATGACTAGCATCAGTTTGAAATTCACTACACAATAATTCATAGACTTCTTCACTAATCTTGCTTGTAGGTCTTTTTTCTATTTCATGACCCTTTGATTCTAAGAAATCTATCGCACGATCAATCGAGATGTTTAATTCTCTTAATGCTTTATTTAATCTAATAGCAGGCATAAATATCCTTTATGTAAAATTATTAATTTTTAAATTCTTCCTTAAGAATTTTTATAACATCATTAATTGTCTCCTCTTCCAAATCTGTTCTCTTAACTAAATCTGCTGCATCCTGTTCTAAAACACTTTTTGCAGTATCAAGTCCAGCCTTAGCTAATTCTTCAATGACCCATGATTCTATTTCATCAGAAAATTCAGTCAATTCCACATCTTCATCAACTCCATCTCTAAATACATCAATTTCATATCCAGTCATCTTACCAGCTAGCCTAATATTATGACCCCCTCTTCCAATTGCTTTACTTACTTCTTCTGGATTAAGAATAACCTCAACCCTTTTATTCTCTTCATCAATCTTCATAGAAGTAATTTTGGCAGGGTTTAGAGATCTAGAAATAAATAATTGCAAGTTATTTGTGTAATTAATGACGTCTATATTTTCATTTCCTAATTCTCTTACTATCCCATGAATTCTTGAGCCTTTCATACCAACACAAGCCCCTACAGGGTCAACTCGATCATCATATGAATCTACCGCTACTTTAGCTTTCTCTCCAGGGATTCTAACAACCTTTTTTATCGTGATTAAGCCATCAAAAATTTCTGGAATTTCCTGCTCAAATAATTTTTCTAAAAATAATGAAGATGTTCTTGACATAATTATTGAAGGTTTAGCGCCAATAAGCTCTACGCTCTCAATAATTCCTCTAATATTATCACCTTTTCTAAAGAAATCTGAAGGAATTTGCTTGTCCTTTGGCATAATTATTTCATTACCATCATCATCCAATAATATAATTGCTTTATGTCTAATGTGATGAACTTCTGCACTATAAATTTCTCCTTCTAATTCTTTAAATTTCTTATATACATTAGTGTTATCATGTTCATGAATTTTAGCTGTTAGATTTTGTCTTAAAGCTAAAATTACTCTTCTTCCTAAATCAACTAACTTAACCTCTTCAGAAACATCTTCTCCTACTTCAAAGTCTGGTTCAATTTTCTTTGCTTCAGTTAAGGATATTTCACAATTTTCATCCTCTAACTTATCATCTTCTACAACAACTCTATTTCTCCAAATCTCAAGGTCTCCTTTATCTGGATTAATAATAATATCAAAATTATCATCTTCTCCATATTTTCTTTTTAAAGTAGATCTAAAAACATCCTCTAAAATTGCCATTAAAGTAGATCTGTCAATTAATTTGTCATCTTTAAATTCCGAAAAAGATTCTATCAATGCTATATTCTCCATAATTTATTTAATTAAAGTTTTATTTTAATCTTTGCTTCAATAATGTCTTTATATAATAAGTCTATTTTTTTTTCAACAGTTATTTTTCCTTTTCCAATTAGTTTCCTTTCTCTTTGCTTCCAAAATAGACTAATTTGATTTGAATCAGCATCAATTAATTTGGCCTCATACTCTGTGTCATTTGTAGTTCTAACAAATAATGTTCTTCCAATATTTTTCATATACTGTCTAATACTAGAAAGAGGTGTTAGTGCTCCAGAAGAACTTACCTCTAGAGAAAAATCATGTTTATCTCTGTCAATGCTCTGTTCAATAAATCTACTAACATACATGCAATCATCAACTGATACTCCCCTGTCTCCATCAATTATAATTTTGATAGAATTATCAAGAGCTATATCTAAATCTATTAAAAATAGATCCTCTCTGTTTTTTAAACAGTTTGCTAATTCTTTTTCTGTAATATTTCTTAACATTTTTCTATAAAAAGAGGGGACTTTTCGTCCCCTCTCAATTTCTTCCATTAATCAGTGGCAGCAAATATACAACATTATTTTGAAATCTATCAAATATAATTAATACAAGAGATGCACAATCTTTGATTACCTAAAGTCAAATCTGAACTTTTTTTTGATGTCCTCAATTTTATTTTCAGATATTTTTTTCTTTCGCAAAATCGCTAGTTTATCGACTTTTTGAATAAGATTATACATTTCAAGAATTTCTTTATAGTGAGGCCTGTTGAAATCATGAACTATTAGATAGTCCATTTCTGAGATTTGATCATAAAGTTTTACAGAAGTTAAAACCCGACATCTTCCATCTAAGAAAATTATGGAATACGGATGTTTTATCGAAGACAAATGAGGTTTAAAGACTTCGCTGATTTTTTTTGCATTTTGTTGATATTCGTTTTCAGGATATCCAAATTTTTTGGTTTCTCCAACAGAAACATGCCTAACTAAGGGCTCTCCAAGCAATGTATTAATGTAATTGGTATACCGATAATCTGTTTCATAAGAATGTATGGTATTAAATATCTTACTAGCAATTATAGTACTTCCTCCAGAACCGCTTTCCAAATAAAGTGAGCTTGAATGTTTTGATAAATAGTATTTAAAAAATATGTACTCTTTAAAAGTCATCCTTGGCAATATCAATTGCTTATCCCAAGTATAAACGCCTATTTTATTGAGATACTTTTTAAGATATTTTTTTAATATAAATTTGAAGTACACTTTTTTTAATTAGTTGGCCTACTAGGGCTCGAACCTAGACTCTTCTGGATCAAAACCAGACGTGTTGCCAATTACACCATAGGCCAATAATAAGGAAGCAAATTTATAACAATCTTTTATTTGAACAACACTATTTAAAGAATTAACTTAATTTTTTAAATAGTATTAGGCGAATTTATTCATAAATTTGACTCAAATCCCTAAAATGGATGAAAAAAGTTTTAAAAAATGGACTCTAATCCTTGGATGGTCGTGTTTTTTAATTGCATTCATAGTATATTATCTAACTACCGAGCCAACTGTTAGCTTTTGGGATACAGGTGAATATATCACAACTTCAGCAAAGCTTCAAGTTGGACATCCTCCAGGAGCTCCTCTTTTTCAAATGCTAGGAGCTATTTTCACAATTTTTGCACTAAGTAGTGAGCAAGTAGGATTTACTATAAACTTGATGAGTGGATTTGCAAGCGCATTGACTATAGCATTTATGTTCTGGTCTATTACAATGTTATTATCAAAAATTTCTAATAAAATAGCTCATTCTAAAGACAGATCAATTGCAATTCTTGGAGGAGCTTTAACAGGAAGCTTGGCTTTTACCTTTACAGATTCTTTTTGGTTTAATGCCGTTGAAGCAGAGGTCTATGCAATGGGAACCTTAATCATGTCTGCTATCTTCTATTTAGCTCTTAGATGGGAACAAGACATGTACAAGCCAAGAGGTGATAAATGGCTAGTTCTAATTAGTTTTATAATTGGGTTATCCTTTGGAGTACATTTGATGGCACTGTTAACTATTCCTGCTATTGCACTAATTTATTTCTTTAAAAATTATAAATCTATTACTATTAAAAGTTTCCTTTTAGCTAACATAGCTGGAGTTGCAATTCTAATGGGAGTCTTTAAATTATTGCTTCCCTCAACTCTTAAGTTCTTTAGTTTTATGGAATTATTCTTTGTTAATGATATTGGACTGCCCTTTAACTCCGGGACAATAGCGTCATTTCTTGTAATTGCATATGCTTTTTATTTTGCTATTTCATATACTTCAAAAAGAAATCTTGTTACAGGTAACACCATAGTCTTATGTATTCTTTTTATTTTCTTAGGATTTTCATCATGGATAATGCTTCCTATTAGAGCTAATTCAAAAGTTGTTGTAAACGAAAATAACCCCTCTAGTGTAAGGGAGCTTTTAGCCTATTATAATCTAGAACAATATCCAAAAACTTATCTTTTTTATGGACCTCTATTTACTGATCAATATTCAGGGCTTGATGAAAACACCCCTTATCTTGATGAAAATCCAAAATATGAAAAAGATGAAGAGGCAGGCAAATATATTATAGTTAACGATTTTAAGAATGCTACACAAAATTATAACTCAAAGCATGCATCTGTTTTTCCAAGAATGTGGAGCCCAGAACATGCAGAAAATTATTTGTCATATTCAGGTTTTTTGAATTTTAAAGTCAAGCCAAAATATATTTCTGAAAACTCTATAACTGAAATAGTCAATGATTTTAAAATAAAGATTCAGGCTGATCAAGTAGATTCTGAAACCTTTCATAAATTTCTAAAACAATATGGACAATTTCTGGATATCGAAAAGCCTTCAATTTTAAGTAATATATATTATTCGTTTGATTTCCAAATGGGATATATGTACTGGAGATATTTCATGTGGAATTTTGTTGGAAGACAGGATGACATGCAAGGGAAATTTAATATGCATGGAAACTGGATTAGTGGAATTAATTTTATTGATGAAATGCATTTGGGGATCAGTCAACAAAATCTGCCAAGTGATGTACTAAATAATAAGGCTCGTAATACCTATTACTTTCTGCCTCTTTTATTAGGCCTAATCGGATTAAGCTTTCTTTATTATAGAAATAAAGAACTTTTCTGGGTAATGTTAGTTTTCTTTCTCTTTACTGGAATTGCAATACAGGTATATACAAATGTTAGAGCCTTTGAGCCAAGAGAAAGAGATTATATTGTTGTGGGATCATTTTATGTTTTTGCTATGTGGATAGGCTTTGGCTGCTATGCAATATGGGAATATTTACAGTCTAAAATTAAATTTAAATTATTGTCAATACCAATATCTCTCCTTTGTTTAGCTCTAGTACCCGGGATTTTAGCTGCAAATAACTGGGATGATCATGACAGATCTGGGAGATATACTGCTCACGCTATGGCTATAAATTACTTGGAATCATGTGCTCCAAATTCTATATTGTTCACTATAGGGGACAATGATACTTTTCCGCTCTGGTATGCCCAAGAAATAGAAGGAATTAGGACTGATGTTAGGATCGTAAATACAAGTTTACTCAGCACTGATTGGTATATAGATCAAATGAAAAGAAAAGCCTATGATAGTGATCCAATACCATCCTCATTGCCTCATGAAAAATATAAGCATGGAACTCGTGATTATATAATAAAAGAAACTATTACTAATGACACCCTTGATCTCAACATTTTCTTAGATTTTATTACAAGAGATGAAAAAAGATTTAAGTATAAATCTCTTCTTGATCAACAAGGGTATGATACAAGGGATTTAAGATCTCAAGATCTTAATGCTAACTATCTTCCGAGTGAAAACATAAGTATTAAAGTAAATAAGGATAATGTTCTGTCAAACAATATAGTTGGTTCAAAAGATGCAAATAAAATTGTAGATGAAATTATTATAAAAATAAAAGGGCAAGCTTTATATAAAAATCGTCTTCTAATGCTTGATATAATTGCAAGTAATAACTGGAATCGGCCAATTTATTTTAGTGGTGGTGCTTTTGGAGATGAAGATTATATTTGGATGAAAGACTATCTTCAGGTTGAAGGAGTTTGTTATAAACTAGTCCCCATTAAAACATCTATTGATCCTGAAAGACCTTATGAAATGGGAAGAGTAAACACTGAGACTATGTATCCCCTAGTAAAAAACTGGGCTTGGGGAAAAAGAGATAATCAAGATATATATTATGATATTGAGTCAAGAAAAAATAGTATAACCTACAGGGGGAATATGATACGATTAATTGATCAATTAATCATTGAAAATAATTATGAAAAGGCAGAAGAAATTTTAGATTTAGCAATAGAAAAAATGCCTATAGAAGATTTTGGATTTTATACACTTTTAGAGCCTTTTATTAATTCATATTATAAAATAGAAAAAAATGAAAAGGCTAGAAATATTTTTGAAAAAATTGCTGTAAAGTATAAAGAGAATCTTGAATATTTTAGTAATATTTCAAATACTAATAAAAATAGATATACAGAAGAAATTTATACAGATATTGAGAGGTATAGATCTCTTGTTGATGTGTTGATTTCTTATGAAGAAGGTGAGTATTTAGAAAGTAAAATGAAAGAATTTAATGACTATTTAGATCTTTTCTTATAACCTATAAGTATTCCTGAAGCCTTCCAATTAATGTATTTGCATCCTCTTCGCCATTTTGCCTCCATTTCATTTCACCACTTTTATAAATAATTAAGGTTGGAACTCCCTTAATTCTTAGTGCATCAGCTAATTCGTTATTTTTTTCAACATCTATCTTTATAACCTTAGCTTTATCACCTAGAGCGGCTGCTACATCTTTAAGGACAGGATGCATAGTTGTTGAACCTTCGTCCCATTCAGTAAAAAACTCTAATAGGACTGGTACCTCAACATCAATTAAATCTCCAAATTTTGCCATTAGCTAAAATTTATAATAAATACTATACTACAAATATAACATTTTAATAAAAATTCATGTTAAAACTATGTTAATCAATGGGTTAATTGGTTTTAAAGTGTTCAGATTATATATAACTAATAAAAAGTTTTAAAAGATTAAAAAAACAAAATCGTTTTTATTATTTTAGAGTAATTATTCTCGATTAATATTATTTTAAATTTTTAGATTACAACTATGAAGCCAAAAAACAATAATTCAGCCCTTTATACTTTAGTCAGTGTTTTCTTTTTCTGGGGATTTATAGCTGCATCAAATGGCGTATTTATTCCTTTTTGCAAAACCTATTTTAGTATAGATCAATTCCAGTCACAACTAGTAGATTTTGCATTTTATGGGGCTTACTATGTAGGTGCTTTAATATTATTCATTTGGTCAAGTCAATCAGGAAAAGATGTTTTAAATAATTGGGGATATAAAAGAGGAATTATTTATGGACTAATAATTTCAGCTTTTGGAGCATTAATAATGTTACCATCAGTTAATGGGGCTGAATTTGGTCAAACTCAAGTTTTTTATTACGTATTAATTGTTCTATTCATAATTGGCCTAGGGTTTTCTCTTCAACAAACCGCTGCTAATCCTTTTGCAATTTCTTTAGGTGATCCTGCAACTGGATCAAACAGATTAAATCTTGCTGGAGGAATAAATTCATTTGGAACAACTATTGGCCCACTATTAATAGCTTTTATAATATTTGGTTCCGCTCCAATTTCTGGGGCTGAATTAAATGAGTTAATTAAAACTGGTGGCATTCAGCTTAGTACTATCCAATTACTATATCTTGGTGTTGCAGGTTTGTTTTTAGCAGTAGCAGTTTTTTTTTATATATCTAAAAGTTTACCTGATACAAGAACTGAGGATAGTTTTAAGCCTGCAGCCAAGGCAAAAAACATGCTAATTCTCTTAACAATAATTATGATCGTTTGCTTTGGTTTGATTTTTTATACTTATGCAGAAGGATTTGATTTAATGTCTGGTAAAGAATTAGAAAATAGCAGGCTAATATTATCCCTTATAAGCCTTATATCTGTTTTTATATTAATCTATTATGCCTATAAAAAAGCTCAAACAAATCCAGATGGATGGGGTGCACTACAATATCCTCAGCTAGGACTAGGAATGCTAGCAATTTTCACCTATGTAGGAGTTGAAGTTACTATTCAAAGTAATTTAGGAGAATTGTTGAAGAACGTGAGTGATTCTGTAAATAACTTAAATCCTTTAGGACTTGAAGTTATGAGTGATTCTCAAATTGCAAAATATATTTCTTTATACTGGGGAGGATTAATGATTGGTAGATGGACTGGATCAATCACTGTTTTTAATCCTTCAGAAAATATGAAAAAGATTTTATTGTGTATTGTTCCATTTTTAGCATTTGGAGTTATTATAGCTGTTAATCAAATTAGTGGAAACCCTATTACGTCTAATGAAATCTTAATATTCTCCTTTATTATATTTATTCAAATAATTGGATTCTATTTAGCAAAAGATAACGCTGTAACAACTATGAAGATATTTAGTCTATTTGGAGTTATTGCAATGTTAATTGGAGTATTAGCTTCTGGTAAAATTGCATTGTTTGCATTTTTAACTGGTGGTTTATTTTGCTCAATAATGTGGCCTTGTATTTTTTCATTAAGTATCAATGGAATTGGGAAATATACCTCACAAGGCTCGTCATTTTTAATTATGATGATTTTGGGAGGAGCTATAATTCCTCCTGTTCAAGGGAAATTAGCTGATATCTTTACTATACAAGGTTCGTATTGGGTAGCTGTTCTATGCTTTGCTTTCTTGCTCATATATAGCTTTTTAACACAAAAAATATTAGCAAAACAAAATCTTTTATAAATGAAAAGGAGAAAATTTATAAAAAAAACATCATTGCTTTCTATAGGATTAGGAATCACTAATGATGCTTTTTCAAATATTCATAAAGAAGCCATTAATTTAAATAAAGATGCATTACCTGTTGTTATCGCAACATGGGATGTAAAATTAGCTACTAAAGTAGCTTTTGCAACACTAATAAATGGAGGAACAGTTTTAGATGCAATTGAAAATGGATGCAAAATAGAAGAAGCTAATGAAAAAGGGCAGTCTGTTGGAAAAGGAGGCCTTCCAGACAGAAATGGAAATGTAACATTAGATGCATGTATAATGAATAGTAAAGGAGATTGTGGGTCAGTAATCTTTTTAAAAAACATAAAACATGCTATTTCATTAGCAAGAAAAGTAATGGAAGACACGCCTCATGTTATGTTGTCTGGAGTTGGGGCTGAAGAATTTGGATATTCAATGGGTTTTAAAAAGGAAAATCTACTAACTGAAGCATCAAAAAAAGCATGGGAAAAATGGAAAAAAACTTCAAAATATAATTCAATTATAAATATAGAAAATCATGACACAATCGGCATGTTAGCAATTGATAGTGATGGAAATATCTCTGGAGGCTGTACTACAAGTGGATTAGCCTATAAAATGCATGGTAGAGTTGGTGATTCTCCAATTATAGGGTCTGGATTATATGTAGATAACGAAATTGGAGGAGCAGTAGCAACAGGTTTAGGCGAAGAAGTTGTAAAAACAGTAGGCAGCTTTTTAATTGTTGAATTAATGCGACAAGGTCATAATCCTCAACAAGCTTGTGAAATGGCAATTAAAAGAATTGTAAATAAACCCAATAGCAATTATAAAAATTTTCAAGTTGGCTATATCGCATTAAATAAAAATGGAGATACAGGATGTTATTCAATACAAAAAGGGTTTAGTATGACTAAATATCAATCATATAAAAATGTCAATATTACATCAGACTCTTACCTAATTTCTTAATAAATGTAATTTTTATTACATTATTATAAGCCTATGGATAATAAAAAACGTCTTTTTTTAATTGATGCATATGCTCTAATTTTTAGAGGATATTATGCATTTATAAAGAATCCTAGAATTAATTCAAAAGGACTAGACACCTCTGCTATTTTAGGTTTTACTAATTCATTATTTGATGTGATAAAAAGAGAAAAACCAGAATATATTGCCGTATGTTTTGATAAAGGCGGAAGTCAAGATAGAATAAAAATATTTCCTGAATATAAGGCCAATAGAGATGAAACTCCAGAGGGTATTAAGATAGCCGTTCCGTACATTCAAGAAATATTAAATGCACTTGGGATATGTATAATGGTTAAAGAAGGATATGAGGCGGATGATATAATAGGAACATTGGCAAAAAAAGCTAAAGAAGAAAATTTCGAAACATATATGGTCAGCCCTGATAAAGATTTTGCTCAATTGGTAAATGAAAAAACTTTTATATATAAACCTATGTTTGGAGGAGGATATGAAACATGGGGTATAGAAGAGGTAAAAAATAAATTTGAAATATCAGATCCAATACAAGTAATTGACTTCTTAGCTATGAAGGGTGATTCTGCCGATAATATTCCTGGACTACCTGGTGTTGGAGATAAAACGGCCAAAAAATTTCTTAAAGAATATGGTAGTATTGAAAATTTGTTATCAAATACTGATAAAATCAAAGGCAAATTACGTGAAAAAATAGAGGCTAATAGTGAGGCTGGTTTGCTTTCAAAAAAACTCGCTACTATTATTACAGATGTTCCTGTAGATTTTGATTCTAATAAATTCAAGCTAAGTGTAGACGACCCTGATAAACTTTATGAAATATTTTCAGATTTAGAATTTAGGAGATTAGCTGAAAACTTCAAAAAAATATTTGATATCCCAATTAAAAAAAACATAGCGCCAGTTAAAGAAAAACAGCCTGAAACTAGATCAATTGCTGCAGGTCATGGTCAATTTTCTCTTTTTGATCAAGTAAAAGAAGACAAAATAGATGAAAATTTATCAATAAGAGTTTCTAAGAAAAACGTATCACATTTTTTTCAAATTATTGATACAAAAATAAGTCTAAAGATATTCCTAGATAAATTAATGAAACAAAGTGAAGTTGCATTTAAACTATTATTAGATCATCATAATCCATTACTATCAAATCTAGTTGGAATTTCGTTTTGTTGGAATAAAGACAAAGTCTATTACATAGATTATTTGACAATTCAAAAAACTGATAAAAAAATACTTCAAAAAATAAAATTATTTTTTGAAGATCATTCAATCAAAAAAATTAGCGATAATTTAAAGCATGATATAAAATCTCTAGAAAAGCATGATATTTCTATAAATGGAGAAATATTTGATACAATGTTAGCTCATTACTTAATTAATCCTGATATTAATCACACTACTGAAGTACTCTCTGAAAATTATTTAAACTATTCTATAAATCAAGAGGCCTCTAACCTTGATAATACATCTGAAAGAGCAAATATCATATTTCAATTAAAGAGTCTTCTAGAAAATGAACTAAAAGCAAATAAACATATATTGTTATATAAAGAAATAGAAATTCCACTTCTTAGGGTTTTAGCTAATATGGAAATTGAAGGAATTAGTTTAGATGTTTCATGTTTAAGCAAATTATCAAAATCTACAGAGCAAGAAATTGAAAAAACAAAAAAGATTATATATGCTGCCTCAAAAGAAGAGTTCAATATATCTTCTCCAAAGCAATTAGGTAAAATTTTATTTGATAAAATGAAAATATCAGCTAACCCAAAAAAAACAAAGACAGGGCAATATTCAACTTCTGAAGAAATTTTGTCCTATTTAGCAAAAGAGAATGATTTTGTAAAGACTATTATAGAATACAGAAGCCTTAATAAACTTCAAAATACCTATATAAAGGCTTTACCTAATCAAATATCAAAAAATACTGGTAAAATTCATACTGAGTATTTACAAACTGTTGCTGCAACTGGAAGATTAAGTAGTATAAATCCAAATCTCCAAAATATACCAATAAGGACAAAAAGGGGTAAAGAGATAAGAAAAGCATTTATACCTAGGAATAAAGATTTTGTTATTTTATCAGCAGATTATTCCCAAATTGAATTAAGAATAATAGCAGCATTAAGTGAAGAGGAAAACATGATTAGTGCTTTTAAAAATAATGAGGATATTCACTCATCTACAGCAGCCTCAGTATTCAATACAAAAATTGAGAATGTTACTAATATGCAAAGGACTAATGCAAAAACTATAAATTTTGGAATTATATATGGTATATCAGCTTTTGGGCTAAGTAATCAGACTGATTTATCAAGGAAAGAGTCTAAAGAGTTAATTGAGACCTATTATAATAAGTATCCTAAATTGAAGATATATATTGCTTCGCAAGTTTCATTCGCCAGAGAAAAAGGGTATGTAGAAACATTGCTTGGAAGAAGGAGGTACTTGAAAGATATTAACTCAAGAAACTCTATAGTTAGAGGAGGTTCGGAAAGAAATGCAATTAATGCTCCAATTCAGGGAAGTGCAGCAGATATAATAAAAATTGCTATGATTAATATTCAGTCAAAGTTAATCGATAAAAATTTTCATAGTAAAATGCTTTTGCAAGTGCATGATGAATTGGTTTTTGATGTATTTAAGCCTGAATTAAATGATATAATTACATTAGTTAAAGATGAAATGGAAAATGCATTCATTCTTAAAGTTCCTCTGATAGTAGATATTGATTATGGCGAAAATTGGTTAGAAGCCCATTAATAATGTCTATTTCTACAAAAATCTATAGATAGAGTTCTCTGAAAATAATTTTGAATATCTATTTGGTAGTATAATATATAATTGTAGATTTGCATCCACTTTTGAGATAAAGATTATTTTAACTTAAAAACTATAAATGGATACATTAAGTTATAAGACAATTTCAGCTAATAAATCTACAGCTAATAAACTGTGGGTTTTAGTTGATGCTGAAGGTCAAACTCTAGGAAGACTTGCTTCTAAAGTAGCTATTCTTTTAAGGGGGAAACACAAGCCAAACTTCACGCCTCATGTAGATTGTGGAGATAATGTTGTTATCATAAATGCCTCAAAAGTAAATTTGACTGGGAAAAAGTGGGAAAATAAGACCTATATTCGTTATACAGGTTATCCTGGAGGACAAAGAACTCTTACTGCAAATCAATTATTTGACAAAAATCCCAGTTCAATTATTGAGAAATCAGTAAAAGGAATGTTACCAAAAAATAAATTAGGAGCTGCATTATTTCGTAATCTATATGTGTCTAATGATGCCAATCATAATCAAGAGTCACAAAAACCAGTTTCAATTAATCTAAACGACGTTAATTAGATGGAAAATGTAATTCACAAAATTGGTAGAAGAAAAACTGCAGTTGCTAGAGTTTATTTGAAAAAGGGCAAAGGGAGTATTATGGTAAATAAAAAAGATTATAAAATTTATTTTCCAACTCCATCTCTTCAATTTAAAATTAATCAACCTTTTACTCTGACCAAAAACGAAAAAAAATTTGATACTAACGTAAAGGTTTCTGGTGGAGGTGCTACTGGACAAGCTGAAGCTGTTAGGCTGGCATTATCCAGAGCATTCTGTGAGCTTGATGAAAAAAATAGAGAAGTATTAAAACCTGAAGGATTATTAACTAGAGATCCTAGAATGGTTGAAAGGAAAAAATTTGGGCAGAAAAAAGCAAGAAAAAAATTCCAATTCTCAAAACGATAATATTATAAAATATTTAATAAATCAAAAATTTAGTTTAGCATCTAAATACCTAAGGCTTAATTTATTTATACCACTTAGATATTGCTATAATTAAGAACGTAAACTAATTCAAAATGAGAAAAATAGAAGTAAAAGATTTAATTAAAGCAGGTGTTCATTTTGGACATCTTACAAGGAAATGGAACCCTAATATGGCTCCATTCATATATATGGAAAGAAATGGAATCCATATAATCAATTTATATAAAACAATAAGCAAATTAGAGGAAGCTTCTGGGGCACTAGAAAAAATTGCAGTATCAGGAAGAAAAATTTTATTTGTTGCAACAAAAAAACAGGCTAAAGATATAGTTGCTGAAGCTGCAAAAAAAGTTAATATGCCTTATATAACTGAAAGATGGCCTGGTGGAATGCTTACTAATTTTATTACAATTAGAAAAGCAGTTAAGAAAATGAGTTCTATTGACAGAATGAAACAAGATGGCACATTTAATACGTTATCAAAAAAAGAAAAATTACAAATAGGAAGGCAGAGAGAAAAGTTAGAAAAAAATTTAGGGTCAATAGCTAATATGACTAGGCTCCCCGGCGCTATTTTTGTGGTTGATATAGTAAGAGAAAATATTGCTGTTAAAGAAGCTCAAAAATTGAATATCCCTATTTTTGCAATGGTTGATACAAACTCTGATCCAAAAGGTGTTCAATATGCTATCCCATCCAATGATGATGCATCTAAATCAATCTCTAAAATTATAGAATATATTTCTGATTCTATTCAAACAGGATTAGAAGAAAGAACATCAGAAAAAGAAGTGACTGAAGAAACTAAAAAAGAAGTGGCTGAAGAAACTAAAAAAGAAGTGGCTGAGGAAACTAAAAAAGAAGTGGCTGAAGAAACTAAAAAAGAAGTGGCTGAGGAAACTAAAGAAGAAGTGGCTGAGGAAACTAAAAAAGAAGTAGCTGAGGAAACTAAAGAAGAAGACAAAAAATAAACAATAGTATGACGAAAATTTCGGCAGCTGAAGTAAATAGCCTTAGAAAATCTACTGGAGCTGGTATGATGGATTGTAAAAATGCATTGGTAGAAGCCAATGGGGATTTGGATAAAGCAATAGAGGGTTTAAGGAAAAAAGGTAAAAAAGTAGCAGCAAAAAGAGCTGATAGAGACTCTCATGAGGGAGCAGCAATAGCAATCACCAATGGTGAAAAGACTATTGGTGCAGCAATTGTATTGGCATGTGAAACTGATTTTGTTGGAAAAAATACTGACTTTGTTGCCCTTGGCAATAAAATAGCAAATGTAGCACTTGAATGTAATTCTAAAGAAGATCTATTAAAGGCATCAATTGAAGGACTAACTGTTGAAGAAAAACTTTTAGAACAGACAGGAATTATAGGAGAGAAAATTCAAATTAACAAATTTGTTAAAATTAATGCTCCATATGTTGGATCATACATTCACGCAGGAAATAAAATTGCAACTATTGTTGGATTGTCAAAAGTAGGCGATAATGTGGAAATAATAGGCAAAGATATAGCCATGCAAGTTGCAGCTATGGATCCTATTGCTCTAGATGAATCAAGTGTAGAATTTGATGTAATAGAAAAAGAAATTGAAATTGCTAAAGATCAGTTGCGAGCTGAAGGTAAGCCAGAATCTATGTTAGATAATATTGCCAAAGGAAAGCTAAAACGATTCTTTAAAGATAACACCCTGTTAAACCAGGCCTTTATAAAAGACACCAAGATAAGTGTTTCTGCTTATCTCTCATCATTTGACACCAACCTAACTGTAAACTCTTATGAAAGGGTTTCAATTGGATAGTTTATAGGTATCATATATTTCTAAATTTTACCTTTTTATTAATTAAAAAATGTATAGTATATTTGTATATATTTATTAATTATGAGCTACAATAGAATTCTCCTAAAACTTTCAGGAGAAGCCCTTGTGGGTGACAAAAATGCAGGAATTGATTCAAAAAAATTATTGCATTATGCCAACGAAATTAAAAAAATACATGATATAGGAGTTGAAGTTTCTATTGTAATTGGCGGTGGTAATATTTATAGAGGGTTTAATAATACCGAACATAAAATTGACAGGGTTCAGGGAGATTATATGGGAATGCTTGCTACTATAATTAATGGGCTTGCTCTTCAGAATACACTTGAAAATATTGGAATTCCTACTAGACTCCAAAGCGCAATAAATGTTAACCAAGTAGCTGAACCTTATATAAAAAGAAAAGCTATTAGGCACCTAGAAAAAAATCGAATAGTAATTTTTGCAGCTGGAACAGGGAATCCGTATTTCACAACAGATTCAGCAGCTGTTCTAAGAGCTATTGAAATTGAAGCAGATATAATTTTAAAAGGCACTAAAGTTGATGGAATATATGATTGTGATCCTGAAATTAATTCAGATGCTGTAAAATTTGAAAATATTACATTTAATGAAGCTATAAAAAAAGGCCTAAAAATAATGGATACTACTGCTTTTACTCTTAGCCAAGAAAATAATTTGCCTATAATTGTATTTGATATTAATTCATCAGATAATTTATTGAAGGCTGTTTCTGGAGAAAAAATTGGTACTATTGTAAACATTTAATATTAATAAAATGAATGAAGAATTACATCTAATATTTGATATAGCTAAAGAATCAATGTCTAATGCAATAACACATTTAGAAAAAAAATTAATGAATATTCGAGCAGGAAAAGCTAATCCTAATATGCTTTCTAGTGTAACAGTCGAATACTATGGATCTAACACTCCTTTGTCTCAAGTTGCAAATATAAATACTCCCGATGGTAGAACAATTATTGTTCAGCCTTGGGAAAAATCAATTCTTCCTGAAGTAGAAAAAGGAATAGAAATAGCTAATCTTGGGTTTAATCCAATGAATAATGGAGAGACTATAATTATTACTGTTCCTGCTCTTACTGAAGAAAGAAGGGAAGAATTAGCCAAGCAAGCAAAAACAGAAACTGAAGAAGCAAAAGTTGCTATTAGAAATGCTAGAAAGGAGGCAAATAATGAAGTTAAAAAATCTTCAGATTTGTCTGAAGATTTGAAAAAAAATTCTGAACTAGATATTCAAGAAAGAACAGACAATTATATAGAGAAGGTAGATAAAATTTTTGAGCTAAAGCAAAAAGAAATAATGACCTTATAATCATCTTTTTTCTTTAAGCTATTTTGAGAACTAATTAATATCTTTATAAAAGATAATTTATAAAAAATGTCAGAAAAAAATGTAGGTGGGCTATGGGAATCCATTGCTAGAATTATTCTCAATAATAGAATACTTATAATAATTTCCCTAATATTAGCTACATACTTTTTTAGCACACACTGGCATAAAATTAGATTTACGTATACAGAAGCAAACCTTTTGCCAAATACCCATGAAGAGAATTTAAAATACAATTCTTTTACAAGTAAATTTGGGGAAGAAGGAAATCTAATTGTGATTGGTGTAAAAGATAGCTTATTATTTACACTCGAAAATTTAAATGCCTGGAATAAACTTTCTAATAGTTTTAAAGACCTTCCTCAAGTTGAAACAGTAATTGCATTTGGAGATCTACAAAAATTAATAAAAGATAAAGATAAAAGACAATTCTATATTGAGCCATTCATCGAAGATTCTATTAGTTCTAATGCTGAGTTGAAAAGCCTAAAAGATGAGCTTTTCTTTAAATCTCCTTTTTATGATAAATTCTTAATTAATACTAAAACAAAATCTGTTAGAACTGCAATTAATTTAAAATCATCTATTGTCAATACTGTTAAAAGAGAAGAATTTATAAATAAAGTTCTTTTACCCAGGGTTAATGCTTTTGAGAAAGCTCACAATATAGACATTAGAATCTCTGGAATGCCTTATGTGAGGACTAAATACTCAGAAACTATTAAAGCTGAACTTGGAAAGTTTGTCATTCTCGCAATTTTTGTTACCTCTCTTATTTTCTACTTCTTTTTTAGATCACTTACAGCAACTGTTATTTCTATCTGTACTGTATGTATTGGAGTAATGTGGACTTTAGGAATAATTGGGATCCTTGAGTATGAGCTTACTGTATTAACAGCTGTAATTCCTCCATTAATTATTGTTATAGGAATGCCAAATTGTATTTATTTAATAAAGAAATATCAGCATGAAGTTAATACCCATGGGGATAAATCCCTTTCATTACAAAAAGTAATAACTAAAATTGGGAATGCAACGTTGATGACAAATGTAACAACTGCTTCAGGGTTTGCAACATTTATTATTACAAACAGTCAATTATTAAAAGAATTTGGGACTGTGGCTTCACTTAGTATCCTTTCAATTTTTATAATCTGTATTTTAGTCATACCAATAATTTATAGTTTTCTTCCAATCCCTGGAGACAAACATTTGAAGCATCTAAATAAAAAATGGATAGTATCGCTTTTTGACTGGATGGCTTTAACTGTAAAAACTAAAAAAATTGAAATTTATACTATATCAATAATCCTCCTGGCTGTTAGTATTATTGGTATCTATAAAATAGAAATATCTGGAAGTTTAATTGATGATCTTCCTAAAAATACAGAGTTTTTTGAAGATATAATGTTTTATGAAAAAGAATTCAATGGAATTCTCCCACTTGAAATTTATATTGACACGAAAAGAAAAAAAGCAGTTACTAAGCTATCAACAATTAAAAAAATGAAAGTGTTAGAGGATATTATTTCTGAGATTCCCGAATTATCAAGGCCTATCTCTATAGTCAGCCTAGTCAAATATTCAAAACAAGCATACTACAATGGAAATCCTAAATATTATCAAGTACCTACAACTCAAGAAAATAGTTTCATTCTTTCCTATGCAAAAAATTCAACTTCAGGAACTGATGGTATTGACCTAATTAAAAATTTCGTTGATAGCACTGGGCAATACACCAGGATTACAACTTTTATGAAAGATATTAAAATAGAAAGAATGGAGAGGATAGAAGAAAAATTATATTATGAAATTTCAAAAATTATGCCCAAAGATAGATATGAAGTCTATCTAACTGGAAAAGCATATTTATTTCAGCAAGGGACATATTTTTTAGTTAAAAATCTTATTCTTTCGCTCTCATTAGCAATTGTTCTAATATCAATATTTATGGCATACATGTTTAGAAATTTTAGAATGATTATTATATCTCTTATTCCTAATTTATTGCCCCTCTTGATAACTGCTGGCTTAATGGGGTTCATTGGGGTTCCAATCAAACCATCTACAATACTAATTTTTAGTATTGCTTTTGGAATATCTGTTGATGATACAATTCATTTCTTAGCAAAATATAGACAGGAGCTTCAAGATAATAAGTGGCAAATAAAAAAATCTGTCTATAATGCTATAAAAGAAACAGGTATAAGCATGTTTTATACTTCGGTAGTTCTTTTCTTTGGTTTTTCTGTTTTTATAATCTCAAATTTTGGTGGAACTGTTGCTCTTGGAGCGCTAGTTTCTGCTACACTTTTATTAGCAATGCTTTCAAATCTTTTACTATTACCTTCTATGCTTTTATCACTTGAAAGAAGTGTTGCAAATGAAAAAGTGTTAAAAAAACCTAAGATAAAAATTCTTACAGATGAAGAGGAATTATTGAATTAATTTCTAGCAAAACCATATCTTTGAATTAAACTATAATTAATGAGCAATACAACTGTTCTTAAAATATTAAATGAATTAAAGAAAAATCAAACAATAGAAATTTGTGGATGGGTTAAAACATTTAGAGCTAATAGATTTATTGCACTTAACGATGGATCCTGTCTTGAAAATATTCAATGTGTAATTGATTTTGAAAATACAGATGATAATATTCTTAAAAAAATAACAACAGGTTGTGCTGTTAAAATATTTGGGGAAATTGTTAAAAGTACAGGGGCAAAACAGGCTATAGAAATTCAAGTAAATAAAATTGATATTCTAGGAGAATCGAATCCTGATCAGTATCCTATTCAACCAAAGAAACATTCATTTGAATTTCTAAGAGAAAATGCTCATTTAAGAACAAGGACCTCCACATTTAATGCAATAATGAGATTAAGATCTTCCTTGTCATTTGCAATTCATAAATTTCTCAATGGAAAAGGGTTTTACTATGTTCATACTCCTATTATAACTGGCAGTGATGCCGAAGGAGCTGGAGAACAATTTAGGGTTACAACTTTAACCCCAAAAAATCCTGAATTAAATTCAGATAAAGAAGTTGATTTTAAAAAAGATTTTTTTGGAAAAGAAACTAAATTAACCGTTTCTGGTCAATTAGAAGCAGAAGCATATGCGATGTCTCTAGGGAAAGTATATACTTTTGGACCTACATTTAGAGCTGAAAATTCAAATACATCAAGACATCTTTCTGAGTTTTGGATGATAGAACCTGAAGCTGCATTTATAGATATAAATGGCAATATGGATCTGGCTGAAGATTTTCTTAAATATCTATTAGAAGATATTGTTAATAATAACATGAGTGAATTAAAATTCTTAGAATCAAGACTTCTAGATGAAGAAAAAACAAAGCCTGAAAAAGACAGAAGCGAAATGAGCTTAATTGAAAAAATTGATTTTGTTATAAAGAATAAATTTAAACGAATAACCTATACTGAAGCAATAGATATTTTAAGAGATTCTAAGCCCAATAAAAAAAAGAAATTCAAATATATAATTAAAGATTGGGGATCAGATCTACAAAGTGAACATGAAAGATTCTTAGTTGAAAAACACTTTAGGCGCCCAGTTATAATATACAATTATCCTGCTAGCATAAAATCATTTTATATGAGATTAAATGATGACAATAAGACTGTAAGAGCTATGGACATTCTTTTTCCAGGAATAGGAGAGATAGTTGGAGGATCTCAAAGAGAAGAAAGAGCTGATGTTCTTAAGAAAAGAATGAAAGAGCTTGGGATTGATGAAAAAGAATTATGGTGGTATAATGATCTTAGAAAATTTGGTACCGCAATACATTCCGGATTTGGATTGGGATTTGAAAGACTAGTCATGTTCGCAACTGGAATATCCAATATCAGGGATGTAATCCCTTTCCCTAGAACACCGCAGAATGCAGAATTTTAAATATCTCATGCATCATGAAACAATATTTAAAATTAAAACTAAATCAGAAATTATCTCCCCAACAAATTCAATTAATGAAGTTAATACAACTTCCCACAATTGATTTTGAACAAAAAATTAAACAAGAATTAGAAGAAAATCCTGCTCTAGAAATTAGAGATAATAGTAATGAAATTCTTGATGAAGATTTTTCAAATTCTAATGAAGATGAATTAAATAATGATTCCATTGATAATGAAGATATAGATATTGAAAATTATCTAAATTATGATGATACTCCGGCATATAAGCTAAGCTACAATACAAATATCGATAGCGAAAACAATGAAATTCCTTTTGCCTCAGGAATATCATTTACTGAGTATTTATTGAACCAACTTAATACTTTAAGATTAAATGCTGAAGAGATAAAAATTGCAGAATTTTTAGTTGGAAGCATAGACAATAGCGGGTATTTAAGACAAGATCTTGATGAGATAATAGATGATTTAGTGTTTACTCAAAATATTGTTGTGTCAATTGAAAAATTGAAAAAAATGTTATCTGTTGTTCAACAATTAGATCCTCCAGGTGTAGGGGCGCAATCACTTCAAGAATGTCTAATATTACAATTAAAAAGAAAGCCTTCAAATAAACAGATTAATCTTGCTAATAATATTATTGAAAACTCCTTTGATCAATTCTCTAAAAAACATTTTAATAAATTAATAGTAAAATATGATATTAATGAAGATGAGCTAAAAGCTGCAATGATTGAAATTGAAAAATTAAATCCCAAGCCAGGAAATAGTTATTCAAACTATGGAAAACCTATTGAACAGATAATTCCTGATTTCAAAATAGAAATTTCTAATAATATGCTTGTCCTAACTCTAAATAATAGGAACAATCCTGTTTTAAAAATATCTAAGCATTATGACGAAATGCTAAAGGGATATAAGTTAGATAAGAATAAAACAAAATCACAAAGAGAAGTAATCCAATTCATTAAACAAAAGCTAGATTCTGCTAAATGGTTTATTGATGCTGTCAATCAGAGGCAAAATACCCTTTATATTACAATGCATGCAATTATGCAATATCAAGAAGAATATTTTATTACTGGAGATGAAAAAAAGATGAAGCCTATGATTTTAAAAGATATTGCAAAAAAAATTGAAATGGATATTTCAACAATATCAAGAGTTGCAAATAGTAAATATGTTGACACTCCTTATGGCACAAAATTATTGAAAGAATTTTTTAGCGAATCTATGACTACACAAACTGGCGAGGAAATTTCAACAATTGAAATAAAGAAAATTTTAGAAATAATTATAGAAAATGAAAATAAAAGAGCTCCAGAAACCGATGAAAAACTTGTTAAATTATTACAAGAAAAAGGTTATAAAATAGCTAGAAGAACCGTTGCAAAATATAGAGAACAATTAAATATTCCTGTAGCAAGACTTAGAAAGGAACTCTAATTTTTATTTAAAGAGACATCCCCAATTCTGGTAGTATAATTAATCTTAAGGGCATTCACTTTTCTTAATTCCTGTTTAATGTCTCCAACTATGCCCATATTAGTTTCCTTATCAACTTTTAATGCTGTAGTTAAAAAAGGTCTTAATTCCTCTCTCTTTGATTCCCTTTCTGCATAAATAAATGCAGGGACATCAGAAATTTCTGCAAACTTATCATTTAGCTGAATTCTTGCCTCAGTTCCATATTGTGATTGATATCCAGAATTAGGCTTGCCAGCATATATGTACATTACTAATTCTTTTTTATCTAATTTTTCAACCTGATTTGCAGCTGGCAATTCATTTTTTATCTTTAAGTCATTGTCTCGCATAACTGTTGCTACCATAAAAAAGAATAATAACATAAATACAATATCGGGTAGAGATGCTGTATTTACTGCTGGAATTTCGCCTTTATTCTTCTTATTAAATTTTGACATAAATAAATTTTAACTATTGAACCTCAGATAATTTTTGTGGATAATCCTTTCTGAGGTTATTAATTTTTTGTTTTAATTTTTTCTTATTTCCAGGCCAATTAACATCTCTATAATTTTTTATCATTTCAGAATACGATTCACCATAAAGTTCTTCTGCTCTAACATTCCTTAAATGAGTATATGCTGCTACAAGCTCGTTTTGCACAGAGATATATGCAGCATAAGAAGTTTCTCTTTCATTCTTTAAAGAAATTATAGCCTTGTCAGGATTGTCAGAAGATCTAGGATCTTTTTTGCCCTTACAATAATCACAACCATCTTCTCCCTTGCCTCCTCCATTATCCAAAAATTCTATTGCAGCTGCTCTGATTTCTTCTAATTCCATTAGCTCATCCTCAACGAGAAGCTGATCCTTGCCATTTAATAAAACTGTAAAAATATTTTTCTGTTTAATTACTACGTCTTCTTCTGATTCTTCAATAGGCGGAAGTTTTCTGCTAATGCCTGAGTCTGTTTCAATAGTAGTTGTAACAAGAAAAAATATTAATAGCAAAAAGGCTATATCAGCCATTGAGCCTGCATTTACTTCTGGAGAGGATCTTCTTGCCATAAATTATTTTCTATTTTTTATACCAAACCATAACATTGAACCACTCGCAATTAGTATAAGAGAATAAAACATAAACAACGCGGCACTTATTAACTTAGCACCTGCAGCTGACAACACTTTACCATCTCTAAGAGGCGTTTCTTCTCCTCTTGCTAAAACAAAATAGCATATAATGAATAGTACTAAAAAAGCTCCTAAGACCTTTAATGTGCTTCTTAATGAATCTTTATCAGATATTACCTTTTTCAAGGTATAAAACAACACAGATGATACAATTAATACCATCATTAAATAGGCAACAATTAATATATAATCAATGCCTTGAAGCATATCAAGCATCTGAATCATTATAACAAATAGAACTCCTAATAATGATAGAGCCAATGCTATATACTTTATAATTTTGTATGAATTCATAATTGTTATTTGTTATTATTAACCAATATATCCATTAATGAAATGGAAGCATTTTCCATATCATTAACTATGCTGTCAATTTTTGCTATTATATAGTTGTAAAATATCTGAAGAATAATTGCAACAATTAGACCAAATACTGTAGTAAGAAGAGCTACCTTAATACCCCCTGCCACTAATGATGGTTGCATATCTCCTGCAGCTTCAATTTTATCAAAAGCTTGAATCATACCAATAACCGTTCCCATGAATCCTAACATAGGTGCAAGAGCTATAAATAATGAAATCCATGAAACATTTTTTTCTAGCTGTCCCATTTGCACTCCACCATACGCAATTACAGCTTTTTCTGCAGACTCAATGCTTTCATTTGCCCTGTCTAATCCTTGATAAAAAATAGATGCTACTGGGCCAGGTGTGTTTCTGCAAACTTCTTTAGCTGCTTTAACACCGCCAGACTTCATAGCTACCTCTACCTCTTCTGTTAATTTTTCTGAATCAGATTCTGATAAATTAAGATAAATGATTCTCTCTATAGCAATAGCTAAGCCTAAAATAAGACATAAAAGAACAATCCCCATAAATCCAGGACCTCCTTCAATAAACCTCTTTTTTAATTCTTGATGAAAATTTAGCTGTTCTACCTCCGCTACGACTTCTTCAACCGCCATTGAACTATCTTCAAATGTTTCTTGAGCCTCAGCTGCTCCCATTTCATCTTGAAATATGTTTACGTTTGAATTTAAATTTTGAATAAATACAACTGAAATAATCGCAATAATACTTAGTAATCTTTTCATTTTGTTTCGTTTAATTAATTTAATAGAGTTTAAAGATATAAAAAATTATAATTAACACTATAATTGCATGCAGAGAGGAAGGGATTCGAACCCTCGATACACTTTTGGTGTATACACGCTTTCCAAGCGTGCGCCTTCGACCACTCGGCCACCTCTCTATAATATCACTATTATATCGGAACAAATAAAAAGAAAAAAAATTAATTATAAAACTTTATATTATTCTTTTTTTAGGATAATATAAAATAGAAAAAAAATGCATATTATATCTTAAAGACTTCAATGGAGTTATTTGTAGTGATATTTATTATTTCTTCTATGCTAACTTGATATATTTCTGTTAATTTCTCAGCAATATTAATGATAAATGCACTTTCATTTCTTTTGCCCCTATTAGGAGATGGAGCTAAATAAGGAGAATCTGTTTCTAAAACTATATGTTTTAAATCTATTTTGTCTAGAAATTTATCTATCATTCCGTTTTTAAATGTAACAACTCCTCCAATTCCTAATTTCATTCCCATTGAAATAATTTTATTGGCCTCTTCCAAAGTCCCAGTAAAACAATGAAAAATTCCTGATAAATCTTTTGTGCCTTCTAATTCTAAAACCTCAAATATTTCATCATATGATTTTCTGGAATGGATTACTATAGGTAAATTATATTTCTTTGCTAATCTAATTTGTTGCATAAAAACTTCTTTTTGAAGTTCTATATTTTTTGTTTCCCAGTGGAGATCAATTCCTATTTCACCTACTGCAATACATTGATTTTCTATTATGTTTTTCTCAACATGTTTTAGCTCATCAAGATAATTTTCTTCAATATAACAGGGATGCAGGCCAGCCATTAAAAAAATATTTTTAGGAAATTTTCTTTTAAGAGTTAACATTGATTGTGTATGAGAAGAATCTATAGCAGGGAGAAAAAGTCTAGTAACATTAGCCCTTATAGCCTTATTTATTACTTGATCTCTGTCTGAATCAAATTCCTTAAGATACAAATGTGTGTGCGTGTCTGAGATTATCATTAAACTACTTTAATTCTAGAGATTCGAGAATTTTGTTTTCCATCAAAATTTCAGCAGGACTTTCTAATGCTTCTTTAATTGTAACTAGAAATCCTACACTTTCTCTTCCATCAATAATTCGATGATCATATGAAAGAGCTAAATACATGACAGGTCTAATCTCAACCTTTCCGTCAACGACAATCGGTCGTTCAACAATATTATGCATTCCTAAAATGGCGCTTTGAGGAGGATTAATAATTGGAGTTGATAGCATGCTCCCAAAAACACCACCATTAGAAATAGTAAATGTTCCTCCTGTCATTTCATCAACTGTTATTTTTGAATCTCTAGCGCGTTCAGCAAGCGTTTTTATTTGTATTTCAATTTCCTTGAATGACAGCTTTTCAGCATGACGAATTACTGGGACCATCAGTCCTTTTGGGCCAGAAACTGCTATGCTAATATCATAATATTGATATGTTATCATTTCTTTTCCATCAATCATTGAGTTTACAGATGGAAATTCTTTAAGAGCTCTTACACAAGCAAGGGTGAAGAAAGACATAAAGCCTAAATTAACTCCATGTTTTTCTTTGAATTTTTCTTTATATTTTTTTCTCAATTCAAATATAGCAGACATATCTACTTCATTAAAAGTAGTTAGCATTGCTGTATCATTTTTTACACTAACTAGCCTCTCTGCAACCTTCCTCCTTAAAAGAGATAATTTTGTCCTTTTTTCTACCCTATTTCCATCAGCAATAGACCCCATTGAAGGTTTAGCCATCATTACGTCTTGTTTAGTAATTCTTCCGTCCTTTCCAGTTCCTTTTATATCTTCAATCTTAATATTATTTTCAGATATAATTTTTTTAGCGGCTGGACTTAAAATATCTGATTTGCTAACATTAACTGTTTCTACTTCAATTTTTGATGTAACTGATTCTTCTTTTGATTCTGGTTCTGAATTATTTTTAGCTTCACCCCCTTTAGATGTGTCAATTAAGCAAACTACTTGGCCTACATCTACAGAATCTCCTTCTTGAACTTTTAATGTAATGACACCACCTTCCTCTGCTGGTAATTCTAAGGTAGCTTTATCACTATCAAGCTCTGCTATTATTTGATCCTTTTCAACATAATCTCCGTCTGCCACCAGCCAAGTGGCAATTTCTACTTCAGTTATTGATTCTCCCGGAGATGGGACTTTCATTTCTAGAATCATAATATCTTATCTTTTATATAGAACTATTTGCAGTAACTACAATTAAAATATACCCAACAATAATAATTAAACCGAAAATGTAATACCTATTTTTTAAACACTTTTTTAACATAAACACTTACTTTATTTCCCTAATTCAAAACCTTAATTTGTTCAATTTCTAAATCAAACTTATATAAAAACTTTTTACCTAATTTATTAACTCTATTATATCTAAATATAAACATACAATTCCAAACAATTTCTTCTATATAATAAAACTGACGATATAGATTATTTATTTATGATATAAAATTAATAATATTAATCGATTAAACCGTTAAGGTCATACAATGAAAAAAACTCCCAAATTAACTCACTGGCATTAATATCTCTGTTGCCCCATGCGCCAACCCAATCATGGCCTCCTCCATCTACCCTGTAATGCTTAACCATTGTATTAGTATTAGTTACAGCATTATCGCAAGAATAAGTAATTTCTTGAACAGTTGAAAAATCTAAAGCAAATATATCTGGAATGTCTATTACTACTGGGCTTGAATCACATGAATTATGTCCTCGCCAATAATCAATAACATCATTTATAGCCATTGTCCCATTTCCACCATTATATGGAACAAGGACGTCGTTAGTCCCGTGAATTTGAAGAATAGAAATTGCTCTTTGGGGTTGACAAACATCAAAAGTCTCAGGGGTCATTGATCCCGTAACCGATGCAATAGCAGCTATTTTTTCACTTAGTTGACATGCAAGTAAAAAACTCATATATCCTCCATTTGACATTCCGGTACTATATATTCTCTCAGAATTAATTAAATAGTTTTCAGAGATAGTATCAATTAAAAAATCTATAAAAGCAACATCGTCAACAGAGCTTCCAAGAGTCCATCCGCCAACATTCCAGTGAGTTGTTCCATTAAAATAACTTCCTTGTGGATATACGACTATAAAATTTTCTTCACTAGCAATGTCATTAAATCCTGTATATGCCATTATAACTTCATTGCTACTCCCCCATCCATGCATGCAAAAAAGTAATGGCACAGGGTCAAAAGGATCATACGAATCTGGCACAAAAATATTAAATGAACGAGTTATGCCTTGAAACTCTATCTCAAATTCCTGAAGCCCATATTCTACTGTAATAACTGGATCTGTAGGATCTACAATATTTATTGGATCTTCAACTGTTTCAGAAGAACAAGAGAAAATTAATAAAATGACTATTAAGGCTTTTTTCATTAAAATTTTTTAGTTCAACTCTAAGATACTATTTCAATATTTGATTATCCTTTTCAGGGTTAAATACATATTCAATCACCTCTCTATGCCTTTTTTCAAATCTGATGGAACTGCCAGCTGCAGTTGCCCCATAATTTCTTCTAGATGCAATTCTAAAATCCTTTGCTTCTTTTAGATTCATTAGTAAAAATCCATATGCCCCCATATTTCTAGGCTCTTCTTGTGCCCATACAATATCAGAAACGTTAGAATATTTTTTTATAATTGACCTAATAACCTCCTTAGGCAATGGGAATAATTGTTCTATTCTAACAATTGCCAAATTATTACGTCCAAGTCTTTCCTTTTCTTCTAGTAAGTCGTAATAAAACTTCCCTGTGACAAATACTATACTATCAATTGTTTTTGGATCTGCATCAGTATCATCAATAACAACTTGAAATCCACCTTTTGTAAATTCATCAACACTAGAAAATACTCTTGAATGCCTTAATAAACTTTTTGGGGTAAAAACTATCAAAGGCTTTCTATAATTGGTTTTCATTTGTCTTCTAAGAAGGTGATACATGTTTGCTGGTGTAGTACAATTGGCTACAAAAACATTGTCCTTTGCACATAGCTGTAAATATCTTTCAACTCTTGCAGAAGAATGCTCAGATCCTTGCCCTTCATATCCATGGGGCAATAGTAAAACTATTCCATTTGATGTTTTCCATTTGTCTTCACCTGAAAAAATGTATTGATCTATTATAATTTGCGCACCATTACCAAAATCTCCAAACTGTGCCTCCCAAATAGTAAGAGTATTTGGGTTGCTCATTGCATAACCGTATTCAAACCCTAACACACCATATTCAGATAATAAAGAATTGTAAATTGAAAAAGTGCCTTGACCTTCAGATATATTATTATGTAAAATTATCTTTTCTTCACTTTCCTCAACCTTGACGACAGAATGACGATGTGAAAAAGTCCCTCTTTCAACATCTTGTCCTGATATTCTAACATTAAATCCTTCTTCTAATAGGCTTCCATACGCTAAATGTTCAGCCATTGACCAATCTAGCTTATCATTATTGAACATATCAAGTCTAGAAGAAATTAATTTTTTAATTTTATTTATGAATTTTTTATCATTTGGTAAAGTTGAAATAATTTCAACAATTTTTTCAAGCTTAATTCTAGGATATGTTGTGTTAACTGGCAACATCATTTCTTTTTTATTTGCTCTAGAGAATAATTTCCATTCATCATCCATAAAATCTGTGATCTTCGTTTTCTTAACTTTCTTAGAATCTTTTAATTCATCTTCAAGCCATTTTTTATAGTTGCTCTCTAACTCATTAACATATTTTTCATTAATTACTCCTTCATTAATTAATTTGTCAGCATAAATCTTTTTTGGGTTAGGATGCTGAGCTATAATTTTATATAGTTTTGGCTGAGTAAATCTAGGCTCATCTCCTTCATTATGACCGTATTTTCTATAGCCAAGTAAATCAATAAAAACATCTTTTTTAAATTCCATTCTAAAATCTAAGGCAAATAAAATAGCATGAACTACAGATTCTACATCATCTGCATTAACATGTAATACTGGAGATAAAGTTACCTTTCCGACATCTGTACAATAGGAGCTTGACCTTCCATCTAAATAATTCGTAGTAAAACCTATTTGATTATTTACAACAATATGTATTGTCCCATTTGTTTGATATCCATTAAGTTGAGACATTTGTACTAACTCATAAACTAATCCCTGACCAGCAATTGCAGCATCTCCATGGATAATTATTGGAAGTACTTTTTCAAAATTTTCTGGGAAGTGTAAATCTTGTTTTGATCTAACAATTCCATTAACTATTGATCCAACAGCTTCTAAATGAGATGGATTTGGAGCAATATTTAAATTGATTTTTTTGCCTTTTATTGTTTCTCTATTACTAGTCCAGCCTAAATGATATTTTACATCTCCATCAAATATTTTCTCCTCATAATCTTTCCCTTCAAACTCGTTAAAAATATTTTTAGCTGATTTTCCAAAAATATTCACCAGAGTACTTAATCTTCCTCTATGGGCCATCCCCATAACAAATTCTTTAATTCCTTTATCTGCAGCAATTTCAATCAAAATATCTAAAGCAGGAATTAATGATTCGCCTCCCTCAAGTGAAAATCTCTTTTGCCCTACATATTTTGTGTGCAAAAAGCTCTCAAATGAAACTGCTTCTACAAGTTTGCCAAGTAATCGTTTCTTTTGATTAACAGAAAGTTTGGGATGATTATTGTTGATGTTTAATTTGTTTTGAATCCAATCAATTATCCTTGGATTTCGTATATACATATATTCAATACCAATTGAATCGCAATATATTTCAGTAAGATGTTGAATTATAATTCGTAAAGGCTGTGGGCCTATCCCTAGGATTTCTCCTGCATTAAATACAGTATCTAAATCATCATTAGATAAATCAAAATACTCAATAGCCAAACTAGGATTATATGATCTTCTGTCTCTAACTGGATTAGTTCTAGTAAATAGATGGCCTCTTGATCGATAGCCATTTATTAAATTTATTACATTAAACTCTTTTTGAACATGATCTGGAATTTGTGAAGTAACCCCTTCAACAATTTCTCCTTGAAAAAGCTTATTACTTCCAAAATCATAACCCTGAAAAAAAGCTCTCCAACTCGGCTCTACTGAATCAGGGTCCTTTAAATATTGATCATACAAGTCGGCAAAGAAAACCGTATGAGCAGCGTTTAAAAAAGAAAAATTATCCATTATAAAAATTTCTATTTTTCAGATTACAAAGGTAATTAATTTTAATTAAAAAGAATAGTAAAACTATATCTTCCTTTGCGTAAGTGAATTACCAAAATTATACAGAAATTCATTTTTTTCCTTAGGCAATTTAAGTGATTCTAAAATTTGAAATGCATTATCAGTGTGTTTTTGAATTTCAGCAGCAATTTCATTTTCAATATTGCATTTATTATACAAGTTTTTAACCAAAGCTATTTTTTCTTGAGGATTATCATGGCAACTATTATATAGTGAAATTAAATCAGATTTTTCATCGTCTGAAAGTAGCTCAAGTGTCTTTATGTATAAGAATGTTTTCTTTTTTTTAATTATATCGCCACCTATTTTTTTGCCAAAAGCATTTTCATTGCCAAAACAATCAAGATAATCATCTTGCAATTGAAATGCTATGCCTAGATTCTTGCCAAATTCATAAATTTTCTCTTGTTCTTTTAATGTTGCATCTGCTATAATTGCTCCCATTTTCATTGCTGCACCAATTAATTCAGCAGTTTTACAGGTTATCATTAATATATATTCATCTAGGGATATTTCCTGCTTTTTTTCAAAATCTATATCTAATTGTTGGCCTTCACATACCTTTATTGCTGTTTTGCTAAATAGTGTTGCCATTGGCACAAAAATATTTGCTTCATAATTTTCAAATATCTGATAGGCTAAAATTAACATCACATCTCCAGATAAAATTGCAATACTGCTATCCCACTTTTTGTGCACTGTAATATTTCCTCTTCTAAGATCTGCAGAATCCATAATGTCATCATGAACTAAGGAGAAAGCATGAAAAACCTCACCAGCTAATGCAGCATTTAGTGCTTTTTTCGCTGATCCAGAAAAAATATCTGTACTTACTAATGTTAATATGGGTCTAATTCTTTTTCCTTCAAGATTTAAAATATAGTTTACAGGATCATATAGATTTTTAGGAACTGCATTGACTGTGTATTTTTCTAGATGATCAGTAAACATTTGATGATATTGAGAAAGAGAAAGCATCCTATAATAATATTTGAGTTAAATGTATAATAAAATCCTAATTAAAAAAAGCCTGTGAAAATTATAAAATATGATAGAGTTATAAATAATATCTTCTTAAATTTGCAAATGTAAACTGTCGTTATGTATAGGACTCATAATTGTGGAGAATTAAGGAAATCTGATATTGGAAAGCAGGTTACCCTTTCTGGATGGGTACAAAAAATTCGAGATAAAGGATTTATGATTTGGGTAGATATGCGAGACAGATATGGGATCTCTCAATTAATCTTTGATGAACAAAGAACAAGCAAAGATTTATTAAATCAAGCAAAATCATTAGGCCGTGAGTTTGTAATACAAATACATGGCGAGGTCATTGAAAGGGCTTCTAAAAATCAAAACATTCCAACAGGAGATATTGAAATATTAGTTAAAGAACTTACAATACTGAATAGTTCTACTACTCCTCCTTTTACAATAGAAGATAATACAGATGGGGGTGAAGAGCTAAGAATGAAGTACAGATATTTAGATATTCGCAGAGAGCCTATAAAGAAAAATTTAATCCTAAGACATGAAATCACTCAACAAGTAAGGAAATATCTTTCGGACAATTCATTTATAGAAGTAGAAACGCCATGTTTAATAAAATCAACTCCAGAAGGAGCTAGAGATTTTATTGTTCCATCAAGGATTAATGAAGGGGATTTTTATGCTCTACCCCAATCTCCTCAAACATTTAAACAGTTATTAATGGTGGCTGGTCTAGATAAATATTTTCAAATTGTCAAATGCTTTAGAGATGAAGATTTAAGAGCAGATCGTCAGCCTGAATTTACGCAAATAGATTGCGAAATGGCATTTGTTGAACAAGATGATGTTTTAAATACTTTTGAAGGTCTTATAACTGATATATTTAAAAAAATCAAAAAAATTGATATAAATAAATTTCCAAAGATTACATATGAACAAGCAATAGAAATCTATGGAACTGACAAGCCTGATATTAGATTTGGGATGGAATTTGTAGAATTAAATGATGTGTGTCAGCATAAAGATTTTAATATGTTTAATTCTGCAGAATTAGTTGTAGGAATTGTTGTCAATGGGGGGAATACATTTACAAGAAAAGAAATTGACAAATATATTGATTGGATAAAAACACCTCAAGTGGGAGCAATGGGCATGGTATATTTAAGATGTAATGATGATGGTGGATTTAAATCTTCTGTTGACAAATTTTATGATCAAGCTGATCTGAAAAATATCGCAGAAAAAACTAAAGCAAATAAAGGCGATTTAATTATGATTTTATCTGGAGATAAAAATAAGGTTAGATCACAACTTGGCGCACTTCGCCTTGAATTAGCTAAAAATCTAGGGCTTAGAAATTCAGAAGAATTTGCTCCATTATGGGTTGTAGATTTTCCATTATTAAACTGGGATGAAGAAGAAAATAAATTTCATGCAATGCACCATCCATTTACTTCTCCAAAACCAGATCAAATAGACCTTTTAAAAACCTCTCCTAGTTCTGTAAAAGCTAATGCATATGATCTAGTAATTAATGGAAATGAAATAGGTGGTGGATCTATTAGAATCCATAATAAAAGTGTTCAAGAACAAATGTTTAAGTGTCTTGGATTTACAAAAAAAGAGTCAGAAGAACAATTTGGGTTTCTAATGAATGCATTTAAGTATGGTTCTCCTCCTCATGGAGGTATAGCATTTGGGCTTGATAGATTAGTTGCAATACTTGGTGGGAGTGAAACTATCAGAGACTTCATAGCATTTCCAAAAAATAATGCGGGGAGAGATGTTATGATTGATTCGCCCTCAAAAATATCTAAAGAACAACTGAAAGAGCTTAAATTAAAACAAGACCTATAAATAATGAAATGGGTTGTTTATGTATTACTAATTTTATCAATACTTCTAATAACTTCTGGGTATCTAATAGATGATATTAATTCTGAGAAATTTATAGGAGGGGGTACATTAATTTTATTCTTTATAGTAATACCATTATTTCTTTATTACAGATGGAAAAATAAAAAACTTAAAGATTTTATTTTGGATAATAAAGAGCTAGAAAAAATGAAAAATTAATTTAAATTCCTTCTAGTAATAAAAAACTTTTCTAACATATCCTTAGATTCATTTTCTAAAATACCACTACTAACTTTTGTTTTAGGATGAAGTTTGCTTCCCATTGTAGTAAATCCCCTTTTTAAATCTTTTGCGGCATAAAATAAATGGGAGATCCTACTCCAGTATAATGCGCCTGCACACATTTGACAAGGTTCTAGAGTAACATACATAGTACATCCATCCAAGAATTTACCACCAAGATAATTTTCAGCAGCTGTTATTGCTAATATCTCTGCATGTGCTGTAACATCATTTAATGTCTCTGTTAAATTATGTCCTCTTGCTATAATTTGATTATCTATAACAACTACAGCGCCTATAGGAACCTCTCCTTTTGATAAAGCCATCTGCGCTTCCTCAATAGCCTTATTCATAAAATATTTACTATCGTATTCTAATTTCATTAAAATCCTATTCTATAATGATTTTGTAATTAGTTTCAAATTGACTGTTATTAATGTTTAGAATATATATACCACTAGATAAATTTGAAACATTAATGTCTTTGGTTTGGTAAGAAAATTTTTCAATATTATCATCTAAATAATTATTAATAATATCACTTTGCTGAGCAGATACTGATAAGATTATAAATGTTATTATAAATGAAAATATACTTCTAGTATTCATTGGCTGTTATTTTTTTATACACTAGAAGTGCTTGACTATCTGAAAAAGATGCAATATAATGGCATATCTCTAAAATCCTGCTATATAGGTCTGGTTTATTAAGATCTATTGTCTTTGGTAATAGGCTTAGTATCAACTTATCATAACTATTAGAATTCCCTGCATGCATATTATTTGCTGCAGTAATATAACTTTCTAATAATACGCTTATAAGATTATAGCCAGCAATTTCTTTTTCTATGACTTCCTTAGATTCATATATATTCTCTACACTAATTTTAATTATATCTGAAATCTGAGCTTTATATTTGCTTCGATCCAAAAGAGATGATTGAAAAACTCCTTGAATTATCTCTGTTTCATTCTTCATAAATATCTCAACACATTCATTTATCAAAGTGTTTATAGACAATGCTCTTAAGTAACTTATCCTGTCGGTTGTATTACTTAATTGGTGATACTTTTCAGTATTAATTGAATCCCTTACCAGATTAATTAAATATTCTAAAGCAAATTCTTCTTCAATTAATCCAAGATTTATCCCATCCTCAAAGTCAATTATTGTATAACAGATGTCATCAGCTGCCTCAACTAAATATGCTAATGGATGCCTAATATAACTTTCTGTTTCATCCTTTGTCAAACCAAGTTCCCCTGCTACGTCATTAAATACATCTACTTCACTTTGAAAGAATCCATATTTCTTATGTGACGCATTTTTAGTTGGCCTTTTAGGAAGTGATTCTTTAGGGTATTTTACAAAAGCTCCCAAGGTAGCATAACTTAATCGAAGTCCTCCTTCTCTTCCAATTCGAGATTGTGTTAAAATTTTAAAACCATTAGCATTACCTTCAAAATCACACAAATCTTGATATTGTTTTTTAGTTAAATCCTTGGAAAATTCTTTACCTTTTTCAGAAATAAAAAACTGACCAATAGATTTTTCTCCAGAATGACCAAATGGAGGATTCCCGATATCATGAGCTAATGAAGCAGAAGCTACTATCGCACCAAAATCATTGGATTGGTATTCATGTGTTTCTCTTAAGTCTGGATATTTGTCTAATATTTTCAAACCAACCTTTCTGCCTAAAGATCTTCCCACAACGCTAACTTCCAAACTATGAGTTAGTCTTGTATGTACAAAATCTTCGCTGGAAAGTGGGACTACCTGTGTTTTATCTTGAAGACTTCTAAATTCTGAAGAAAAAATTATTCTATCATAATCCACTTCAAATCCAAGACGGGTTTCGTCCTGATCTTTTCTTTCTCTTTTTTGAGTATCACCAAATCTTTTTAATGATAATAATTTTTCCCAGTTCATTGTTTTATTTCCTGATAAGCAATATTATCAACTACCAATCATTTTAGATAATTTTATTTGAGATTACAGACTACCTCTGGCCAAGGCAAGTTTTTATTTATAATAAAGATAACATTTAGTTAACAATTAATTCATATTGGAGAATGATATTTGTATTGACATAAATGTTGTCTATCATGATTAAAAATATATTTGTAATCATATCTATCTTGTTGCCGTTGATTAGCTTCTCACAAAACAATACATCAAATTTAGATGCTAAAGGTCAACCACATTTTAAAGTTTTTTGGAATTATCATTATGATTATACAAAAGATGCTGAACAAGTAAGCGCCTTTGAGTTATCACGAGTTTATCTTGGGTATAAATATACATTTGATGAAAAGTTTTCTGCAAAGATTACCTATGATATAGGCAAAAATGATGCAGGGAGCAATCATACTGCATTTGTAAAAATTGCTCAATTGGATTATAAAATTGACCCTAGTATTAAAATCAGTATGGGATTATTTAGGGGAAAACAATATAATGATCAAACAAAATTTTGGGGCTATAGGTATATATATAAAATGCTTCAGGGTGAAAATAAATTTGGCCCGAGTGCTGATTTAGGAATTAATGCAGAATTTAAAATTAGTAAAGCACTAATGGCAAATCTATTCATTGTAAATGGAGAAGGTTATAAAAATGTTCAAGATGATGATGGCAATCAAAGATTTGGCATGAACCTGATTTATAATCCATCAAAACAAATAACCACTAAATTATATTATGACACGCATACATCTGAAAATTCTAAATCCTTAAATAATATTGCATTTTTTGCGGGATATAAAGCTAGTTCTTGGAGAATAGGTGCAGAATATAATAAAATGGAAAATGGGACAAACTATAAAACAGCAATAGATGATCATAATTTAGATGGTATCTCTGTATATGGTAGTTATGTGCTTAATAATAAGATTGAAATATTTGCTCGATTTGATGAAATATCTTCAAATACATTAACTGGCCAAGACAATAGCTGGAACTATGAAAAAGATGGAGCTCTAATAATCTTTGGAGCGCAATACATCGCAGCAAAAGGAATAAAATTTTCAATAAACTCTAGAAATTTTAATTATATTAATGATGATATAAAAGATTCATCATTAATATATTTTAACGCTGAATTTAAATTATAAAAAATGGAGAATATCTATTTATTAATGTTGGTTGCTTTAATAGGTTTGGCTATTGTAGATCTTATTGTAGGTGTTAGTAATGATGCTGTTAATTTTTTAAACTCTGCCCTTGGCTCTAAAGTTCTTTCATTTAGAACAATTATGATTGTTGCGAGTTTAGGGATTGCAGTTGGAGCAATATTTTCTAGCGGTATGATGGAAGTAGCAAGAAAGGGAATATTTAACCCAGGGGAATTCATGTTTAATGAAATCATGATTATTTTTATGGCAGTAATGATTACTGATATTTTGCTCCTTGATTTCTTTAATACTGTTGGGATGCCAACCTCTACTACAGTTTCTATTGTCTTTGAATTATTAGGGGCCTCTGTTGCTATGGCATTAATTAAAATTGGAGTAAATAATGGTGATTTCTCTGATCTAGCAATGTATATAAATACAGAAAAAGCAACACAAATAATACTCGGTATTTTACTCTCGGTGGTAGTTGCATTTTCCATTGGAGCTATAGTCCAATGGATTTCTAGGCTACTGCTTTCTTATGATTTTGCATCAAGAGCAAATTGGGTGAGTGCAATCTTTGGAGGTGTTGCTTTAACTGCAATTACCTATTTTATTTTAATGAAAGGGATAAAAGGAGCGTCATATGCAGAAGAAAGCTTTGATATAATTGGAGGTATGACCATTAAAGATTATCTAGAATCTAATGTTGTTTCAATTGTTGCTTACAGTTCTATTTTCTGGTCACTGTTATCATACTTTTTTATAACTGTTATAAAAGTGGATATTTATAAAATAATTATTGCTGTTGGTACATTTGCATTAGCTCTAGCTTTTGCCGGAAATGATTTGGTGAATTTTATTGGTGTACCCATAGCAGCTTGGCAATCCTATGAAGCTTGGATGGCTTCTGGAGTCGCTGCAAATGAATTTAGTATGCAAGTGTTAGCTTCTAAAGTGCCTACACCAAATCATCTTTTATTTGCTGCTGGTATCATTATGGTGCTAACATTATGGTTTTCTAAAAAAGCTCATCGCGTTGTTAAAACTGGACTTGATTTAGCTAATCAAGGGAATATAGATGAAAGATTTAATCCTAATTTTATGTCAAGGTCTTTAGTTAGGCTTGGGACAAATACTGCAGATTTAGCTTTAAAAATTTTACCAAATTCTGCAATTAATTTTATTGAAAAACAATTTGCTAATCCTGAATTATCTTCAAAGAATATTGACAAAGAAGATAAGCCATCATTTGATGTGATTCGTGCTTCTGTTAATCTAATGGTGGCTGGTATTCTAATTTCAATTGCCACTTCTTATAAATTACCTCTTTCTACAACATATGTAACTTTTATGGTTGTCATGGGGACATCACTTGCTGATAAAGCTTGGGGAAGCGAAAGCGCTGTATATAGAGTAGCAGGCGTGTTGAATGTTATTGCTGGATGGTTTGGTACCGCGATTATTGCATTTGTTGCAGCTGGGACTATTGCTTATTTAATCAATATAAGTGAGCTAATGATTGCTGTATTATTATTCGTTGCAATAATAATAATGGTTAGATACTATATGTATGGAAAATCTAAAAGAGAAAACAGTATGGATGAAAGTTTAGTAATAGCTGAGAGTAGTTCACTACAAGGAGTTATCTATGAAAGTGCAAAAACTATTGCTAAATTAATCAAGCGTGGGAACAAGGTTTATAATAATACAATTGAAGGGCTCTCCAGGCAAGACTTAAGTCTCTTGGATAAAAATAATAAGCAGATTGATAAACTATCACAAGAAGTTGACAATTTAAAAGATAAGCTATTCTACTTTATTAGAAACCTAGATGAGTCTAGTTTAGGAGCTAGTAATTTTTATATAAACCTTTTAGGATACTTACAAGATATTACTCAATCACTAAAATATATTTCTAAAACAAGTCATAAGCATATTAACAATAATCATAGTAAATTAAGATTAAGCCAAATAAGAGATTTAATCGAAATTGATAAAATCATGAATGATTTATTTGAAGAAATTAAAATTTCATTTGAAAAACGATCATTTCACAAAATGGAAGTAATATTAAAAAACAAAAAAATCTTATTTAGTTTAGTTGATGAGAAAATTGAGGCTCAAATTTCTAGGACAAGAACCTCAGAGGAAGGAAGTCCAAAGAATACTACACTATACTTTAGCCTTCTAAAAGAGACTAAAGATCTTTTAAAGGCAATAATGAGTTTAATAGAGGAATATTATCTTTCTCATGATGATAGTATTAAGCCTGCAAAAGCAAATAAAAATATTTAGGGTTAAAATAAAAAAACCTCCTAATTATAGTAAAAAAAAATTAGGAGGTTTTTTTATCTATTAAGGTTTAGGAGCCACACATTAAGCAATCATCTTCTTGACTCTCATTTGTCTTTGCTATTAATTCTTTCATTTCTTTTGGGGTCATAGGATCAACATCAATCTCCTTAGTTTTTGCAAACTTCTCTGCTGCTTTCTTTGCTGTATGCTTTTTATTTGCAACTATTTCAGGTTTCTCTTCCTTGACAATTGGCTCCTTTAGAGCAGGGTCTTCCTCAACTTTTTTGTCTAATGTAAACTTGATTGCATCAACTGCGCTCTTAGTTCTTAAATAATACATTCCTGTTTTAAGACCGCTCTTCCATCCATAAAAGTGCATGGATGTAAGTTTAGCCATGGTAGCTCCTTCAACAAATAAATTTAATGATTGTGACTGATCTATAAAATAGCCTCTATGCTTAGCCATATCAATTATATCTTTCATGCTGAGCTCCCAAACAGTTTTATATAATTCTTTAATATCATCAGGAATAATGTCAATATTTTGTATTGATCCGTTTGCTCTCATGATCTCTTGTTTTAATCCTTCATTCCATAACCCTAATGAAACAAGATCTTCTAATAAATGTTTGTTGACAATAATAAATTCTCCAGAAAGCACTCTTCTTGTGTATATGTTAGAGGTATAGGGTTCAAAGCATTCATTGTTGCCAAGAATTTGAGAAGTACTGGCTGTAGGCATTGGTGCTACAAGCAATGAATTTCTTACCCCATGTTTTAATACATTCTTTCTAAGCTTATCCCAATCCCATAATCCACTAAGATCTTTTTCGTCTACATCCCATAAATTATGTTGAAATTTTCCTTCGCTAATAGGTGACCCTTTATAAGTTTCATATTTCCCATCCTTCTTTGCCTCTTCCATCGATGCAGTCACCGCTGCATAGTAGATAGTCTCAAAAATATCCTGATTTAATTTTTTTGCTTCATCACTAGTAAATGGCATTCTTAATTTAATGAAAGCATCTGCTAATCCTTGTACTCCAATTCCTATAGGTCTGTGACGGAAGTTAGAATTCTGGGCTTCAATAACAGGATAATAATTTCTATCTATTACTTTATTTAAATTTTTAGTTATTCGCTTAGTTATTCTAAATAATTCTTGATGATCAAAAGCATTCTCCTTAACAAACATTGGAAGGGCAATAGAAGCTAAATTACAAACTGCAATTTCATCAGGAGATGTATATTCTAAAATTTCTGTACACAAATTTGAAGATCTAATTGTTCCTAAATTTTGCTGATTCGATTTTAAATTAGCAGCATCTTTATATAGCATGTATGGATTTCCTGTTTCAATTTGAGCTTCTAAAATTTTCTCCCATAACTCTCTTGCCTTTATTAATTTTCTTCCTTTACCTTCCTTTTCATATTTAGTATATAACTTATCGAACTCTTCACTATGAACATCACAAAGCCCTGGACATTCATTAGGGCACATTAATGTCCATTCACTATCTGTTTCAACTCTTTTCATAAATAAGTCTGGCATCCACATTGCATAAAACAAGTCTCTAGCTCGCATCTCCTCTTTTCCATGATTTTTCTTTAATTCAAGAAAATCAAATATGTCTGAATGCCAAGGCTCAATATAAATAGCAAAGCTTCCTTTTCTTTTTCCACCGCCTTGATCTACATACCTAGCAGTATCGTTAAAGACTTGTAGCATTGGTACAATCCCATTGCTTGTTCCATTAGTTCCTGCGATATAACTTCCCGTTGATCTTATATTATGAATTGACAATCCAACGCCTCCCGCAGACTGTGAAATCTTAGCAGTTTGTTTTAATGTATCATATATTCCTTCAATACTATCATCTTTCATTGTAAGTAAGAAGCATGATGACATTTGTGGTTTAGGAGTTCCGGCATTAAACAATGTTGGAGTTGCATGAATAAAATATTTTTTACTCATTAATTCATAAGTCTCTATGGCTGCATCTAAATCATTTAAATGAATTCCAATTGAAACTCTCATTAACATATGTTGAGGTCTTTCAGCAATCTTCCCATTTAGTTTTAATAAGTACGATCTTTCTAAAGTTTTAAATCCAAAATAATCATACCCAAAATCTCTATTATATATTATAGTAGAATCTAATAGCTCCTTGTTTTCAGAAATGACTTTATAAACCTCATCCGAAAGCAACGGTGCTTTTTTGTCAGTCCTTGGATTAATATAATTATATAGATCATCCATGACCTCGCTAAATATTTTTTTTGTGTTCTTGTGTAAATTAGAGACAGAAATTCTTGCAGCTAATATTGCATAATCTGGATGAGCAGTAGTTAAGGTTGCAGCTATTTCAGCAGCAAGATTATCAAGCTCGCTAGTAGTAACTCCATCATATAGGCCTTCAATAACACGCATCGCTACTTTGACTGGATCAACCAATGGGTTTAAACCATAACAAAGTTTTCTAATACGGGCCGTAATTTTGTCAAACATTATAGGCTGCTTCCTGCCATCTCTCTTAGCTACATACATATGGGGTCAAAAAAATTTATATCTTTTTTTAAGATAATTAATAACTTATTTAAATTGTTTTAATAGCCTAGTTAGTCTAATTAGTCTAATTAAAAATCAGCATCAAAACTAAATTTATCCTTCTCTTCTTCCTTGTTTAGCACACCTGCTTTTTGATATTCAGAAACACGTTTCTCAAAGAAGTTAGTTTTTCCTTGTAAAGAAATCATGTCCATAAAATCAAATGGATTAGAAGTGTTAAATTCCTTTTTACATCCAAGTTCCACAAGCAGCCTGTCTGTAACAAATTCTAGATACTGAGTCATAAGCTTTGCATTCATCCCAATTAAACTAACTGGCAATGATTCTGTAACAAACATCCTCTCAATATCAAGCGCATTAACCAAAATTTCTTTAATCCTTTTTGGTGGCACCTTGTTTACTAAGTGATTGTTATGTAGATGCACTGCAAAGTCACAATGTACCCCTTCGTCTCTAGAAATTAATTCGTTTGAAAAAGTCAACCCTGGCATAAGTCCTCTCTTTTTTAACCAAAAAATTGAACAAAAAGATCCAGAAAAAAATATTCCTTCCACAGCTGCAAATGCAATTAATCTCTCGGCAAAGCTTGGAGATTCAATCCATTTTAATGCCCATTCTGCCTTTTCCATTATAGCAGGGAATCTGTCAATAGCATTGAATAACATATCCTTTTCCTCTTCATCCTTAACATAAGTGTCAATCAATAAAGAATATGTTTCGCTATGAATATTCTCCATCATAATTTGAAAACCATAAAAGAACTTTGCTTCACTATATTGTACTTCATTGACAAAATTTTCAGCTAAATTTTCATTAACAATTCCATCACTAGCTGCAAAAAAAGCAAGTATATGCTTAATGAAATATCTTTCATCGTCATTGAGTTTATTGGTCCAATCTGACAAATCTTGATGCAAATCAATCTCCTCTGCGGTCCAAAAACTAGCTTCAGATTTCTTATACCATTCCCAAATATCATGATGCTGAATTGGGAATATTACAAACCGATTTTTATTTTTTTTAAGTAAGGGCTCTACAAAAGCTGACATAATATTTTTATTAAATAAAAAATTTGATTTAAATTGTGACTAACAAATAGACAAAATTGTTGACGAAAATAAAAGGCATTTTTATTAACATTTTCAATAAGTTTTTAACAAACTGGTCTGATAAAAAAATATTAAATATTTATAAGAAAATTATGAAAAAACTAATTATCATTATTTCAATTTTAGCAATACTACTTATAGTGTTCAATATTAGACTCATAGATTTTAACGAATTTTTTTCTGAAAAAAATACGGTTGCGATCGTCACAATAATTGCTGGACTATGTTGTCTAATACTTCTACGAATTGTAAAAGTTTCAAATAAAATAAAGAACTACAATAAAGAAAAATAATTAGTTTTATTGATCGATATGACACACTTCAATTCCGGCCTTTTCTAAAAAATCAACACCCGACTTATCCTTATATTCCTTCTGATAAACAACTCTTTTTATATTGGCCTGATGAATTAATTTACTGCATTGCTTGCATGGGCAAAGGGAGATATACAAGGTGGCTCCTTTACATGACTGGGTGGAAGATGCCACCTTAGAAATTGCATTAGCTTCTGCATGTAAAACATACCATTTAGTATAGCCATTATCATCTTCACAAATATTTTCAAATCCAGAAGGAGTCCCATTAAAGCCGTCAGAAATAATCATATTGTTTTTTACAATTATAGCTCCAACCTTTCTTCTCTCACAATAAGAAAGTTTTCCCCATTCATTAGCAATCTTTAAATAGGCAAGATCATATTTGTGTTGTTTTTCTGGTGTCAATTTTTATAAATAATGTTAAAAATATAAAATTAATTGTTCTTAAAGACTTCTAATCCACAATTTAAAAACTCTAAATATTCATCTTCATTAGGGGTATAGCCTACAGGATTATTTATAATCTCATTAGAGTTAGGATCATAGAGAACATAGTATGGCTGAGAATTTGTCTTAAAATATTGTGCCTGAAAATAGGCCCATTTATGACCATAATTAATTAGCTTCCTTACACCTTGTCCTCTAGTTCTTGTTACTAATAATTGTTCATTCTCTGGCAATATTTTTTTATCATCTACATATAAAGAAATTAGCACATAGTTTTCTCTAATTACATTGTCTATTTTTTTTAATGGCCAAACATGCTCTTCCATTTTTCTACAATTCACACAAGCATATCCTGTGAAATCTAACAATATGGGCTTGTTATTTTTTTTAGCATATTCAATCCCTGATTTTAAATCCTTAAAACAATCTAAATTATTTGGACATTCCTTAGGAGAGAAATAGCTATATCCTAAAGGTGGTGCAAGACCACTAAGCAAGCTCAATGCTCTATAGGATTGAGTTTCTTTATTATAAATTAAGCCAGATGCTAAATATATAGCAAACCCTAAAGATAGTAATGCGAATACTGCTCTTGTAATTGATAATTTTTTGAGTTTTATTTCATTTGGAAATTGGATTTTTCCAAAAAGATATATTGCCAATAAAAGAAAAATAATTAGCCATAAAACTAAAAATACTTCAATTTTAATTATCCCCCAATGGGCAACCAAATCAGCATTAGACAAAAACTTTAACGCTAAGGCAAGCTCTATAAATCCTAAGGAAACCTTTATAGTATTTAACCATCCTCCTGACTTTGGCAATGCTTCTAGCATATTTGGAAACATTGCAAATACTGCAAAAGGGAGCCCAAGTGCAAGTCCAAACCCTCCCATTCCAGCAGTTAATTCCCAAGCTCCTGAATCACTAGAAATTGAGCCTGCAAGTAATGATCCTAAAATTGGTCCTGTACAAGAAAAGGAAACAACAGCCAAAGTCAATGCCATAAAAAATATTCCTATTATGCCTCCTACGGATTCTCTTTTTGTGGACCTGTCTACCCAAGATGAAGGGAGAGTTAATTCATAATATCCAAAGAATGAAAATGCGAATAAAAGAAATATTATAAAAAAGAAAATGTTTAAGTATATGTTTGTTGAAATATCATTTAATATGTCAGGATTTACAGAATCTAATAAATGAAATGGAATGCTTAATATTAAATATACTAATACAATAAATACCCCATATAGGATGGCATTAAAATAGCTATTCGTATTATCATTTTTTTTAGTAAAAAAACTTACTGTTAAAGGAATCATTGGAAAGACGCAGGGAGTAAGTAGTGCAAGTAATCCGCCAATAAAACCAAGCCCAAAAATACTATATAGGGTTCTAGCTGGACTGGATACTGTTGTGGTGTTTACTGATGCATTACCGCAACTAACTTTTGATTTTTTAATATCAGTAGGTAAAAATCCATATAGGATTAAATTATTTTTTTCTAAATTATTTTGATTTACTGTAGTATTCTCTTGAGTCTCATTCTCCAATATATTGTTTGAAAAATTAAATCTAAAGTCAATTATTTCAGGGGCTAGACATTGCGTATCATCACAAGTCATAAACTCAAAACTACCTGAAACAGGATTATCATAATTATTTATTTCAACCTTTTGTCTGAAAATTGCTTGGTTATAGAACTTAGACACTACCATGTCGAATACGAGGTCGTTTTGCGTTACCATATTAATAGAATCCTCAACTACCTCGTCAATTAAATTATAACTTGATGATTCTGAGAAAAAGAAAGTAGTTGGGATGGGACCTCCTTCATCAACTGATTGAGAATAAATTGCCCAATTGGGATCAATGTCTGCAGTGAATACTAGCTCATACTGATTTTCTGAAATTTGATTTTTTTCAAAATTCCAATGTACAGGCTCAAAAATTTGTGAAAACAAACATGTAGAACAAAAAGAAAATAGTACAAATAAAATTCTACCTAGCTTCATTATTAAATAATATGTTCTGCAAAGAAATTAAAAATAATTTTATTAGTTAATATAATAAATGTTTTTTCTTATTAGTAGTCCACCCAGATTGGGATTTATAGTCGACAAAATAAATTTTCAAATCTGCCTGAGATTTATAATCAACAAAAAATACTTTGAAATCAGCTTGGCTTTTGTAATCTACAAAGAACCATAATCCTTCATTCCCCTTTGCTTGAGATTTATAGTCCACTTTATAGACTAAAAGATCAGCTTGACTTTTATATTCTACAACGAATATATTAACGTCTGCTTGAGATTTGTACTCTACAGAATAAAAAGTTTGTGAATTTGCAGAAAAAAAACTAACCAAAAAAATAGTTAAAAACAATCTCATCTCTCAATATAATATTTTATAAATAAATTTTCACTATTAAATATTAATTTGTAGCCCCGGCAGGAATCGAACCTGCATCTAAAGTTTAGGAAACTTCTATTCTATCCATTGAACTACGGGGCCGTGAGTAAATACAAATATATATTTACCTATTTAATTATTTTTTTAAAAAGTAATTATTATTTTGTAGTTCTAACTAAACATAGATGTCTAATAAAGATCATTGGGAAAAAATATATTCTACTAAAGAAATTGATGGAGTGAGTTGGTATCAAGAAACTCCAACTACATCATTGAATATTATTGATTCATTAAAATTAAATTTAAACACATCCATAATTGACATAGGTGCTGGCAAAAGTTTTCTTGCAGATAACTTACTAGATCTTGGTTATAATGATATTACAATTCTTGATATTTCTAGAAATGCTTTAAATGAAGTCACTAGAAGAGTAGGAAAGAAAAACCATAAAATTAAATGCATTGAATCAAATGTAATTGACCTGTCATCAGGCCAAAAATATGATGTCTGGCATGATAGAGCAGTCTTTCATTTTATTACTAATAATCAGGAAAGGGAAAAATATTTAGACCTATTAAATTCATCTTTAAATAAAGATGGGTGTTTAATTATAGGAACATTCTCAGAAGATGGCCCGCTAAAATGTAGTGGCCTTGAAGTTCAAAGATATTCCGTCAAAGACTTAAGAGAGTTACTAAAACCAAATTTTAAGTTTATTGATGGCTTTAAAGAAATCCATGATACTCCATTTAATACTAGTCAAAGTTTTACATTTTGCACATTTAAAAAAATAAAATAATCGATACTTTTTTATTTTAATTTTATAGGATTCCCTGCTTTTTCATTCTCTATGATCACGCCAGTTAATTTTGCAATAGTTGGTGCAATTTGATTAACATAATATTCCCCTTTTTCTAATCTTGGCTCTTTTATGTCTGGGCCTAAAATTGCAAGCCATGTATATTCGCAACCATTAGCTCCACTTCCATGACTAGTCCACATTGAGTTGGGCACATCACCATCACCTCTTCCATGATCAGTAGTAATAAACATATATGTATTGTCCTTATAAAAAGGATGGTCTTGTAGATAGGTCCATAGCTCCTCAATCATTTTGTCGGTATTATGTAATGACGCTATATAATCATCATAGCTTCCTGCATGAGAAAAGCTATCAGTTTCATCATAAGAAATATAAACTGCTTTTGGGCTTCTGTTTTTAATATGCTCCATTGACAGAATGTGAGTAAATAAATCATATCGCACATTATCTCTAAAGAGCGGAATCATAGTCTGATAATTTTCAATAAAAGATTCAAGTTTAGATAATTTGTCGTTTTCTAAATTACTATATCCAGCACTGACAGGAACCCCGCTTCTCTTATCATTAATTATAAAAGGAAAAACATCCCAGCTGCAAAAAGCAGCAACTTTACCAGAATAATTTTCATTGGCATTAAGTAGCTCTAATATTGTTTTGTTTTTATTGTATATTTTATTGTTACTTCTGATAGAATCATCCGCAAATCCAGTTAAAATTTCATTATATCCTGGATAGGAAAATAATTGATCATTGGTTAGTTTTAAGACTGATCCTTCATTCTTGTTTCCAATTAATATTCCATTTTTATTAATATAGTTTCCAAAGAAAGGAAGTAGTTTTTGCTGGCGTTTTTTATTATTATCGCTTAAGAACATTTCTTTGAGTAAAGCAGAATTCTTAGTGAATTTTTTATTTTCAATAAGATCCAAATCAACACCATTAAATACTTCCTGCCATCTTACGCCATCAAGAGTAATTAAAATAATGTTTGGGCTATTATTGTCATTAGACTCGCTAGATTCTACACATGACGACAGAACAATTATTGATATAAGTAAAAGAATAAATTTTCTCATTTTAATTTTTTTGTTTAGTATTTTAGTTTTGTCAAGATGAAAGGATTATCCTTTGTCTCGCTTTGTAAATGTATAAAAGAAAAATAATTAGTGTGAAAAAAATAAATTTTAATATAATTTTGATAGATGATGAATGATTTAAAAAAAATATTAAATGCAGAGCAAATAAGAAATGTTGATAATCATACTATTAGCAATAAACCAATCCCATCTATTGATTTAATGGAATATGCTTCTAATTGTTTCGTGAATTCAATTTGGGACAAACAATTCATAACAAAAAAAATAGCTGTAGTTTGTGGAACTGGCAATAATGGTGGAGATGGTCTAGCCATTTCAAGATTATTGAAAGAAAAAAAGGTTTCTGTCAAGACATATTTTTTAAATATCAGCTCCAAAATATCTAAAGATTGTCAATTAAATCTAACGAAACTTGGTTCAGTAGAAGAATTAACAAATTCTGATCCGATACCAAATTTTTCTAAGTATGATCTAATAATAGATGCAATATTTGGCACAGGCCTTTCAAAGCCTGTAGGAGGATATTATACTAGAATCATTGATTCAATAAACAGTCAGGAATGTTCCATTTATTCTGTTGACATTCCGTCAGGAATGTACTGCGATAAAATTTCGGATTCAAAACATATAATTAATGCAGATTTAACAGTTAGTTTTCAAAGACCTAAATTATCTTTTTTTCTTCCTGAGAGTGGAGCTCATATTAAAAAGTGGAGAATTATAGATATAGGTTTGGATGAAGAATATATTCAAAATATGGATTCCAATAAATTTATTATTGATGAGAGGATAAGAAAACATATTAAAACTAGAAATAGGCAATCTCACAAAGGTAATTATGGCAGGGCATTAATAATCGCAGGATCTATTGGAAAAATTGGAGCAGCGGTCTTAGCAGCAAAAGCATGCTTAAGAAGTGGTGTGGGACTTCTTACTACTCATACACCAAAATGTGGTTATGAAATCATGCAAAAATCTATTCCCGAATCTATGTGTTCCATTGATAAAGCAGAATGTTATATATCTGAATCTCCTGAAATTACTAACTATAATGCTATTGGAATAGGGCCGGGTTTAGATCAAAAAAAGGATACTAAAGAAATGTTAGAAAAACTCTTTAATAAAGCTAAAAAAGGGACATTAGTTCTAGATGCTGATGCCATCAATATACTAGCAAAGCACAAAGAGCTTATCTCGCTAATACCAAAAAACTCTATTCTAACACCGCATATTAAAGAATTTGAACGCCTGGTGGGAAAATGCAGAAATTCCATTGAAAGATTTGAAAAACAAATTGAATTCTCCAAAACTAATAAGTGTATAATTGTATTAAAAAATGCATTTACTACAATTTCTACGCCCATGGGAGATATTTTCTTTAATACCTCAGGAAATGCAGGAATGGCAACTGCTGGAAGTGGGGACGTGTTAACTGGAATTATTACATCTTTATTAGCACAAAAATATGATCCAGCTATTGCTGCTACACTAGGTGTTTATTGCCATGGTCATGCTGGAGATGTTGCCGCAAAAGAAAAAGGAGAACTCGGGTTAATTGCTTCTGATATTATAGATCACTTAAAATTTAGCTAATTACTTTAGCGTTACTTTTCTAACTACAGGGTTAAAAGGCGAATCAATTAATTCCCCATTAGAATCTAACAATTCTAATTTGATGGTAACCTCTCCAATAGATAACCCCTCTATATAATACGGAGCCCATTCATCTATCATAAATTCGCTGTCATTAATAGTGGCGCGCACTTTATTTCCTTCAGCAGAAATTTCTGTATTTACAAGATAAAAATCAAATAATAATTTTTTTATGTCATCTCCTTCATATACTCCCTTGGGTCTACTATAAAACAAAAATTCAGATTCTAAATCATAAGGCTCATAGTCTTCAGGTCCAGAGGGGATTTGCATTAATGAAAATGCGTTTGGATTCTTGACAGATTCATGAAAAGATCTTGATAAAAAGAATAAAATTAAATTATTTCCTTGTTTCAATTCTTTTGAAAAACCAGAAGTATAATGAGCAGAATAAGGTCCATTATTTACAATCATATGAATATGTTGACCTTTAGCAGAATTAGCTAAACCATTCTCAATTGCTCCTTCTGTTTGAAGCCCTAACTCATAATTCTCAACATTAAAACTAAAATTGTTATTTGAATCTTCATCTTCTGCAATTTGGGGAAGAGATAATATTGAATTAGAGAATTCAGGTGACCCCTCAAACTTTGTAATACTAATTGTGGATTGATCTGAACATCCAACTATTAGAGACACTATAAGAATAAATGATATATTTTTCATAAACATAAAACTAATAAAAAATGATTAGAATTTTAGATGCCTAACAGTATCCTTATGATTGATAATTTGCTGTAGAGATTCAATGCCAATTGCCAAATGTTTTTTATCAAATAATTCAGAATTTTTATCATCCTTTACTCTAGTTTTAACACCTTCTGGAATCATTGGTTGATCCGTAACTAGAAGCAAAGCTCCAATAGGGATTCTATTGTTAAAGCCAACAGTAAATAAAGTTGCTGTTTCCATATCAATAGAATATGCTCTGATTTGTTTTAAATAATTTTTGAATTTACCATCAAATTCCCAAACCCTTCTGTTTGTTGTAAAAACAGTTCCCGTCCAATAATCTATTTTTTGATATTTTAATGCAGAGGAAATGGCCCTTTGTAATGAGAAAGACGGCATTGCTGGAACTTCGATTGGGAAATAATCATTTGAAGTACCTTCTCCTCTAATAGCTCCAATAGGTAAAATAAAATCTCCTATTTTAATTCTCTTTTTTAATCCACCGCATTTGCCTAAAAAAAGAACAGCCTTAGGCCTTATTGCAGATAATAAATCCATTATGGTGGCAGCATTTGGACTACCCATTCCAAAATTTATTATTGTAATATTTTCATGTGTGGCTGATGGCATGTTCTTATCAAGGCCATCAACATTAACATTATTGATTTTAGCAAATTCGTCAACGTATTTTTGAAAATTAGTAAGTAATATGAATTTTCCGAATGAAGTTATTTTTATTCCAGAATATCTTGTAATCCAATCCTTTACAATATCTTTTTTAGTTTTCATATTACAAATTTACTGCATTTTCATTAAATTGAATAATAATAGACTAAACTATTACATGGAGATAAATAATACCTTTTTTCCGGAAAAATTGTATTCCTGCTGGCACCCTGTTGGTTATAGTGATGAAATAAAAATGGACTCACCGTTTGGTACATTTCTTTTGGATGAAGCAATTGTGATTTGGCGTACATCTGATGGCAAGATTCATGCTATGAAAGATCTTTGTATTCATAGAGGTACTGCATTATCATTAGGCTGGTTAAAAGATGATTGTATTGTTTGCCCTTATCATGCATGGCAATATGATAGGAATGGTGAATGTGTATTAATACCTCAAGCTCCAAATGCAAAAATCCCCAGCAAGGCTAATACGCCTAAATATAATTGTATGGAACAATTTGGAATTGTATGGGTGGCTATTAATAAGCCTGTCTATAATCTGCCAAATATTCAAGAGTTTAATGACAAAAAATGGCAATTTATTAATACTGGGCCTTTTGAATGGGATAGTGATAGTTCTAGACAAGTAGAAAATTTTACTGATTTTGGTCACTTCCCCTGGGTACATCCAGGACTCTTAGGTGATCCTGAGCGTCCATTAGTTCCAGAATGTAAAGTACAGGTAAAAGGATCCGTACTTCATTATTCTATTGTAAGGCCTGAAACTTCTAATACAAATGATTTTCCAATTTTTGCAAATAAAGAAGTTGTAAAACCTGAAAGAAGAAGTGTTTATGAACTACATCTTCCTTATACTATTTTATTAAGATTAGGATGGGGTGGTGAAAAAGGTATGATTTACTTTTTTGCATCACAACCGATTTCAAAAAATAAATGTAGAGGATATTGTATTGTAGGTCGCAACTATAATCATGATGAGCCAGAATCTGTTATTCAAGATTTTGAAAAAGTAATTTTTGATCAAGACAAAAGAATTGTGGAATCTCAGAGACCTCAACAAGTTCCATTTGATCTTTCAGAAGAATTGCATCTAAAATTTGATTCAGTTGCTATGAATTATAGAAGAACTATGAAAAAAGAAAAATTATATTATTAATTATCTACTGGCCCAATAGTCCCACTCGCCAGAAGCAACATACCTTTCTAATACATTATCTAGGTTTAGTTTAATTCTTTTTTTAAATGGATCATTTAGAGATTTGGTATCGATAAACTGCATTATAACAGTACTAACTATTTTTATAATTTCAGATTTAAGGAAATTGATTCCTCTACTCATTATATTATTTTTATGAAACTGCTGCACCTTTCCCTTAATAGAATCTTCCTTGCCTAAATAAAAAGATTTTGTAGATCCAGAAATCTTAACAATGCAATTATAGGTAGCCCATCTCTTATCAAATCCAATAGAAATAATCGGGGCAAGGTGCTTATTATTCTTTTTTAAAAGTAGTGCAACTTCCAGTTGATAATCCTCAACTATCTTAATTCTGCTATTAAGATCTTTTAATTTCTCAGAAAGCCTTTTCCTTGTTTTTAGTAACCTTTCATATTCAGGTGCTAAAGACTCCAATTCATTTAATTTACTTAACTCTTCTTTGTTTAGAAAATTGCCCTTTAGTAATTTTAAGGAAAAATTTGACTTCATATAATAAAATATATGAGCAAATATAATAAATGATTTAACTCTATACTAATAAAAAACATATATCTTATTAGTATAGAGTTAATAAAAATTAATTAGTCAATAGAAATGTCGCCTTTTGTTTGTGACCAGGCAATAATTTTTCCATTTTCAACTTGATACCACTCATTATAAGTTCCATCAGATCCATCAAATCCTGCATTAACCCATTCTCCTCTATTATTACCATAATCGGTCCCCTCAGGTTTTGAAGGTTTAATAGAAAAACCATAGGCATATCTTCTTCTTTTAAAATTATTGTAAATTGTAGGTATGAATTGGAAATGTAAACACACTTGGAAAAGAGCAAGAACAAATACTCTATGGTGTTTATTAGGCTGTTCTATTGGAGACTTTGGAACAATATTCTATTTTCAAAATGTAGAACACGATTGGAGTACCTTTGAAGTAATGAGTTTAGCATTGGTAAACGGATTGTTAACCTCTATTGTTTTAGAAACAATAATTCTTCTAAAACAAATGGGTTTTAAAATTGCGTTAAAAACTGCCTTAGGTATGAGTTTTATATCAATGTTAGGAATGGAATTATCTATGAATATTACTGACGCACTATTAACTGGTGGTGCGGTATTAACTTGGTGGGCAATACCAATAATGTTATTTATGGGGTTCATAACGCCACTACCTTATAACTATTGGAGATTAAAAAAGTATAATGTAAGTTGTCATTGAATTAAAAGAAGAGGATGTTCTCTAAATAAAAGCTTTATTATTTTTTAGGGTAATAAACTATTTTATTATATGCATTCTTTGCTATTAAATCTTTAGAATATAATAATTTGAAATACTCATCATTAGCCCAAGATTCATATAAATTTCTATAGAAAGGGCTTGAAGGGTCTCCAGATTGACCGGGAGAATTTGTTGCAATGCTATTATCCCAATCTTTTGTGTCTATTATTACTCTAAAGCTAGCGCCAGAAGACTGATTTAACCCTGAGCCTGTTGATCCAGGAGTATAACTATTACCTCCTCTAGGGTATGTTTTGAAACTAATTATTTTATTTATAGAATCATTCACAACATCATCAAGAGAGTGGCTAACCTTAATGTGTTTGTAATTACTTTGACCATAAATCCAGTCATTAACATTACTTCCGAATCTATTTTTTAAATCTTGTACTGATGACATAAAGACATTCTCTAAAAAATTATTTTTTTCTTCAACTTCAAAAGAATTAATTTTTTCTATAATCTTATAAAGCTGAACCCCTAATAAATTTCTTACTTCTTCAGGCACATACTCCATATAGAAAGAATATATAAGTTGTCTCTCAAAATTCACATAAATAGTAGCTTCTACTGAGTTTTTAAATAACTTATTATCCCATTTTTCAAGCATAGAAATATATTTTTTAAACTCTTTCTTAAAACTTACTTTTAAAAGCATTTCAGTTAATTGTTCAGATGGCAAAGAATGGTAGTCTACCTGTAGCCGTTTCATATCATCCATAGTAAATTTTGTATTACTTTTTAACACATCATTTACCCTGTCTCCTCTATAAGGGTCAGACCAGTTAAAACCTATAGCATTCCAATTTGTATATGTCTCAGGAGTAACATTTTGATTAGCAGTAGCAAAATAGTTAGATACAGGATTATAGGTGTTTGGCTTGTCAATTATTGGTAGATAGCCATCCCATTCATAATCACCATTACCTAGAACTGGAACCATTCCGCTATGATTATTTCTTATAGGTGCTATTCCCACTGCCTGCCAACCAATATTTCCCATTTTATCAGCCCATACCATATTCTCTCCAGGAATATTACTGTAGTTGCATGCATCCCTAAATTCTTCCCAAGTTTTAGACTGATTCATTCTCAAAGATGCAAGATACGGAGACCCTCCTACCTCCAACCAACCACACCTCATTGCATAGGCTCTATTATCTACACTATCTATTAATGTTACTGGACCATGTACTGAATAGTATAGCGTTACCTTCTGATCCTTCATCCCCTTCACGGGAATAGATTCTTCTATTGTAGTAAACTCATTCCATTTACCATTATACCTGTACTCATTAAAATTATCAGGATTGAGCTCGTAAACATATAGATCCTCAGCATCTGTTCTAAAAACAGTAAGTCCCCACGCACCAAATTCGTTATGACCTATAGAAATCCCAGGGATCTCAGGCTCTCCACCTCCTATCACGTTCCAACCTGGAGCTACTAAATGAGATATGTATCTTAAAGAAGGTCCCACTATTGTCCTATGTGGATCATTCGCTAATATCGGATATCCAGTGTTTGACTTGCTTCCAGATATTGCCCAGTTATTACTGCCTATAGAAAACTCATCCATTTCATGGAATGAATTATTAAAAGATATTTCTTTATTTAATTCTTTTCTATACTTCTCTACAATGTGTTCCTTTTTAAATTTGACAGGTCTTCTATAGGCATTATATAAGGCTAAGATGTCTTTATCCAAGTCATTTTTTCTTATTTTTTTATGCAGTTTTAAAGAGGGATCTTTAGGATGAAACCACATCAAGTCTTTTACTTTTTTTTCTCCTATCCTTGAAACAGCCCTTCCTATGTTAAGTTCCTGACTAATATTTCCCAAAAGTCCTTGATGTCTAGATATGACAACTTCTGGAGTCCATAACTCTGGCTTAATATCTAATAAGATAAATTCTATAGGTAATTTATTAGGATCTTTATTAGCCTCGTCAATGTATGCATTTACTCCCTTAACATAAGAAGTAATTATTTTGTATCCATCATCATGATAATGATTTAACTCATCCTCAATATTCCCTCTAAATTTAAATAGTCTAGTTCCTATATCTCTTTGTAATTCATCAACACCTAATATTTCTGAAACTGTTCCTGTAGCTTGTCTTCTCCATACTTCAAACTGAAACAACCTGTCTTTCGCAGCTAGATATCCTTGTACAAAAAACAAGTCTTCTTGATTATTAGCATAAATATGATTTATACCATTATTATCTCTGATTACCTCTACTTCATCAATTAAATTATTTAATTGATTTTTTGTGGAACAGCTAATAATAAAGCAAAAAAAAGGTAACGTTAAAAATATATATAGTAGTTTTTTCATACATACAATTTACAATAATTAGATGAAGGCAATTATCTCTTAATAGCATTATCTATCTCTTTATTTAAATCCTTTTTCGTTAGTCTAGAAAATTTTATTGAGGCCAATAATCCTAAAACAGAAAATAGAACTAAAATTGTGAATACGTACTGATGGCCAAGTAATCCAGGATATTTGTCTAAAAGATAGCCAATGATTGGGGTTGCAAAAATATCAGGAGTATACCCAACAACAGAAATCAAACCAACAGCTGTGCCTGTTAATATAAGAGGGATACGGCCTTCTTGCATAATAGAGAAATATAAAGCACGAATAGCATATGTTCCAGTAGCAACAATGATTAATGAAAAGTAAAAAACAAGATTCATATTTAATTGAACCATTCCAAATGCAAATATTAATGACCCTATTAACATTGTAATAAAGCCAATAATAATCAAATAAATGTAACTTGTTTTATCTGCTATTAAGGCAATTATTACACAAACTAATGGTCTAAGGTATAATTGTAATGACCCAATATTTGCAGTCTGTATATGATCGAATAGCATAACTTCAGAAGCATATAAAGAGTAAATATCTGTAACCTTATATCCCATATATGCGGAAATTATAATAATCATTATAAGCCATACCGATTGAATTTTTAAAACCGTTTTAATATTAGAATATGAATTTAACGAGTTTGTTTTTTTAAGTTCGTCTTTCTGATCCTTTTCCATAAAAAAGAGCACTAAAAATCCTGTCAAAAACACCATAAATGATGAAAATAAAATGACATACCTAAATGCTTCTTTACGCTCAATTAAATTTGCGGATTCAATATCGTGTGTCAAAAAGGCTGAAAAAATTAGTACTCCTAAACTCCCCATTGAGGCAGCAACTAACCCTCTTCCTCCGTCTAAAAATGCAAAAGCTTTCCCTTGATTTTTGGATCCTCCCCATACACGGGTAGCTTTTATCATAGCTCCCCAAAATAAAAACACAGTTGTAAAGCCCCAATAACCATATAAAATTTTTAAAATAAAGTAGGATGGATACCCTGCTAAAACTACCCCGCCTAAAGCTGTAAAGAAAAGGGAAACTGCTATTAATTTCTTAGGTTGAAACCTGTCTGAAATTACACCCCCATATACATAAGATAGCAATGCCATTGTTCCATATACGGAAAACAAGCTTCCTAGCTGAAGATTATTTAAATTGAACACTTCCAAGAATGTAGGTCTAAACACTCTAGGCAAAACATATGGTAATAAAAAAATTAATTCTCCAGAAAGTATTAATAGAGTTATACTTAAAAAAGAACCCTTTTTAAGTAGAGGATCTTTCAATTTAATTTTTATTGCTTTTTTACAATTTACAATAATTTTAAAAGAAGAAGATATGCCTATGGTTTAACAGATGAGCTAAAATTTTTTAAAGTTTCTTTTTTATATTAGCTTCTATTTTATCTTCCTCTGCTTTTTTATTTTTTTTTATTCTTTCATCTAATTCTTCAACACTTATTCCTAGTTTCTCTGCTAATTTTTCTTTAGTATTCATCTAGTTGTTATTTAGTTGTTGCATGAAACAATATACATAATAATTTTATTTATCTACATCTGAAGTCTTGCCTATGGTTTAGATGCTTACATTATTCCAAGTTGCTGATAAAAGCTTAGAAAATCCATAAAATCTTGTTCTACAGCAATTTTTCCATCTTTCATTTTAACAAGTGTAACTCCTGAAATGTTAACTTTATTTCCAGTTGCTGGTACTCCAAAAAAATCTCCATCGTGCGTTCCTTTAAAATTCCAATGTTTAACCATTTTATCACCTTGACCAAAAACATCAACCATTGTGAATTCTGCATCAGAAAACCCAATTAAATAGTTATTATAATATGCCTTAAAATTTTCAATTCCTGCAATATTTTCAGGGTCTACAACTGCAGTAACGTTAGTGTCGAATGAAGCCTCATTAATCAAATCAATTTGCCTATCGTTAATTACTTTATCCCACACAGATTTATACATTTCTATATTTTCAGATAATTGCATTTCTGCTTTTTCTAATTCTAAATGTTTTTCAGACGGATTATTACAACTTACTATTATCAAAGAAATAAGTAAAAAAGCAAATCCAATTAAAAAGTTGTTATTTTTCATATTAATTATTTTAGTAAAATTATCATACCTACAATTTACAATAATTTTAAAAGAAGAAGATATGCCTATGGTTTAGATATTTTTTGGTTTTCCTTCAAAAATTCTTAATCTAATAAAACATAACACTCTTAAGAGTTCTTATCATTTTAGATTTAAAATATTCTTGTTTTATTTAAATAATTTAATCCAGTCAGCTTCTCCAGCAATGTAGGCGAATGAATATGGATTTCCTGTACCAAGTAAATTTTGATAATATTGTTTTGCTTTTACAGTATCATTTTTTTCATATACATACCAGTTGGCCAAGCTATATAAAGCGACTTCATCGATTACGATTTCAGATTCTTTAAGTAATCCTTTGTAAAATAAACACGATTGATGATAACTCATGTTTTCAATTATGTCCATGTTTTGGTGAACTTCATTAATAACAGTATTGGATTCTTCAATTTTATTTAGTCTTCTGTTGATCATATATAACCAATGACCACCTGAAACAATATTATCATCGTATTTATGAGTAACACTTCTATTGTTGAATGCTTTGAGTGCATTATTCATATCGTTTTTAAGATAATATGCTAAACCAAGATGATACCATATATTACCGTGGAGTGTACTTAGAGGAATATTTTTTGCATTTGGTAAACCATCAGGTTCTATTTGATCTATTTTCCCATTAATCAATTGTACTGCTTTTTCAAAATCGCTTATTGCATTATCATATTGACGGGTAGAAATGTATCTATGACCACGGTGACGATAAAAACGAGCATCATTAGGATGGTTTTTTATTCCTAAGGTAAAGAGCTTAATTGCTTCTTTGTAGTACCCCATATAGGCTGTTCTACGTCCATACCAAATTAGAGCTTCAGCATCATTTTGATTATCAAAATAGGTGATTTGTGCTGATTTAAATTGATCAAACGATTTTCCTTTCTTTATTTCAGGACTGCTTAGTGTATCTCCTAATAGTGTTATTGTTTCTATGGTTTGAGTAGGATTAATATGATTTTTTGAATTTTGATAAGAATCACAAGAAAATAAAGCAAAAACAAGAAATAAATAAAACAGTTTTTTCATACCTACAATTTACATTATCGGCGCGAGTTTAATTTCAATTCTTTCGCCAACATTGGTTTCAATGTGTATGGAAAAAATATCTCCTTCAGAGCGCTGATAACTGAGACTGCGATGAGCGCCATCACTAACTCCTTTGAAGGCTAAATATCTATCTCCCACTTCAGTTAATTCAAATTTATGAATTCGAGAATAAGTTGCACTTATATTTTCTGGTTCTAGCGAGTTGTTAAAGATTTGTAGATTTAATTCTAGACTGCCATTAATTTCCCTTATATGAATGATTTCAACAAATCTTGTGTCTGATTCTTTTGTAGAGCGAACTAAAGCAGTAATAGTCCCAGAGCGAGGAGGCAACCATGTTTGTTCTAAGATTCCTCCATCATGCGAACCCTCTCTTTGACCGATTAACCACTCCAGTTGATATACTGATGTCGTAGAACTTTCCTCTCCACTAACGACTGCAGGAAACTCAAGTAAAGTACTGTTTTCTTCAATTCTTGATGTAGAGTAGCCACAAGCAAAAACAAGTGGAATAAATAGTAATAGTAGAAGGAGTTTTTTCATAATTCTAATATACTTGAAGACAATTTATTAATTATTTTTTCGAGGTAATCTATTATCAAGCATTGCGGTATGATATACAAATGAAGCAACAATTACAGCATTCTTTTTTATATCTTCAATTGGGATAGTATCATAATAATCAAGATTAGTATGCCCACCTGTACCTCCCACTCTATCTTGCAAAAATTGGAAAGCTGGTAAACCTACCCTATCAAATGGAATATGATCAGTACTGCCAACACTTTGTGATCCGATAGTAGTCATTCCAAGATCTTTAAAGGGTGCCATCCAAGCTGTAAATGCTTGTCGGACATGTTCATTATCTTGCAAATAAATTCCACGGTACTGACCCGGTCCATAATCCTGATTAAAATAAGCAGAAAATTTATCATAATCTCTTTTTTTACCAATGGCAGGATCATT